>WNFO01002294.1_pt1 | contig 20534 bp, 18 predicted proteins | sample 5400251 | NCBI WGS metagenome assembly WNFO01 (sample SAMN13153354, study PRJNA577476) | soil metagenome | isolation source: 100 cm saprolite under Madrone tree | place: USA:California | collected 2016-06-14
ATTCCGGCATCACGCTCAAGGCTATGGGTTTTCCCACCACGATGTTCACCGTGTTGTTCGCGGTTGCCCGCACCGTCGGCTGGATTTCTCAGTGGAAGGAAATGATCGAGGATCCGCACCAGAAGATCGGGCGCCCGCGCCAGCTCTATACCGGTGCGACGCAGCGCGACTACGTGCCGATCTCGCGCCGGAAGTAGCGGCGCGCATCAACCGCTGCCGCCCCCACGAGGCGACCACCACGCTCGTAACGACATTTATCGTGCCGACGCGACGCGGTGGGCCGCGGCAAGCACGACATCGGCGGCCCGCATCGCGGGCACGCTCGATCCGACCTCCATAATGGCATCAAGCCGGGAAAATGCCTCGACCTGGCGGCGTCGCTCCGGCGTGTCGCCGAACAGCGGGAGCAGCGCCGCGGCGAGCTTTTCCGCGGTGCAGTTGTGCTGGAGTAGCTCCGGAACCACATTCTCGCCGAGCAAGAGATTGGTCAGAATGATCGAAGGAAGTCGCTTCAAAATTCCTCGTCCCACGGCGAGGTATTCGAGCGCCGTTACCTTGTAGGCGGCGATCATGGGCACGCCGGCGAGCGCAAGTTCGAGCGTGACCGTGCCGGACTTCGCGAGCGCCACCGTGGCAGTGCGGAACGCCGCCTGCTTGTCGGCGCTCTCGACCACGATCCGCGCTCGCAGCGGCCATCGTGCCATTGCCGTGCGAATAGGATCCACCAGATGCGGGACGGTCGCCACCACCACCTCGAGCGATCCGAGGCGATCGCGCACCCGCGCCACGGCGTCGGAAAAAACGCCAAGCAGCCGCGCGATCTCGCCGGCCCTGCTTCCCGGCAGCACCAGCAGGACCGGCGGCGCGGCGAGCCGGCGACGCGCCTCCTCGAAATTCGGGCGCAGATTGCGCACTTGCTCGACCAACGGATGGCCGACATAGGTGCAGGGCGGGCCGCCCAGGCGCTGGTGGACCGCAGGCTCAAACGGCAATAGCGCCAAAACGTGATCGATATAGGCCCGCATCGCCCGGGCGCGCCCCGGCCGCCAGGCCCAGACCGAGGGCGAGACATATTGGACAATTGCGATTGTCGGATCGGCGGCGCGCACCCGCCGCGCGATCCTTTGCGTGAAGCCCGGACTGTCGATGACGACGAGCACGTGCGGGCGCTTGGCCACCACCGCCTTAACGGTTAAGCGCATGAGCCGCAGGATTTTCGGAAGCCGCCGCGGGATAGCGCTAAACCCAATGATCGGAAGATCCGCAATCGGATAGAGGCTTGCGACCCCTTCCGCCGCCATCTCCCGGCCCCCGACCCCGACAAAACGCACCTGCCCGCCGGTGCGCTCCCGCAGCGCCCGCATCAGTGCGGCACCGAGCCGATCACCCGACTCTTCGCCGGCGACGAGAAAGACATCGACGATTTCGGAGGGGCGCGTGGTGCGCGCTGGCGCGCTCATTGTTCGGCCGTCTGGTCGCGCACACCGAGGACAAACAGTCGCTCGCGGTCCGCGGTCGCGCTGATGCGCTCGGGCTCGGCGACAATCGTGCTACCGGCGACCACGGCAATGCCGGCTAGCCCAGCTCGCGCCGCGCCTTCCACCGTCTGCGGGCCGATCGACGGCAAATCGACCCGCCGATCCTGGCCACGCTTTGCCGCCTTGACCAACACGCCCCGTCCCGAGGCCACGGCGATGCGCCCACTCTGACGAAGCTCCGCGATGCGCGCGAGCATTCGGTCGGTCCCTTCCGCGGCCTCAATCGCGAGCACACGCGCATCGGCCACGACCACCGCTTGGCCCACGTCGAACGGACTGGATGCATTGAGCAGAGCGAGCCCCTTTGCAATGTCGGAACGGTCTCGCTCGCCGGGGCGCTCGCGCCCGAGGGTTCCTTCCGGCATCAGGATTTCCGGCGCGACCGCGTGCGCTCCCAAGAGGTGAAAGCCGTGCTCTTCGAAGATCGCCGCGACGCCTTTGAGCAGATGATCATCGCCGCCGCGGAAGATGCCGTAGATTCGCGGCAGCAGCCGAAGCGTCTTGAAATCCGGCCGGATGTGCCAGATCGCGGGCCGCACCATCGAGCCGATGAAAACCACGTCGCGGCAGCCCTCCTGGCGGGCAAGCCGACAAAACCAGCCGAATTGGCCGACGGCGGCCCAGTGATGCCGGTAGCTTGCGACACGTTGCGGATCCGCCCAGCCGCGAATGGCGAAAAGCACCACGCGGCGCCCGCGCTTGCCCACGGCATCGGCGACCGCAAACGGCAGGCTTCCGCCGCCGCAGATAATCGCTAGCGGCCCGTCGTCTGCCGTGCGTGCGGTTGCCGCCTCGCTCATGCTTCCTCGTCAACCGACGCACGACGAATGGCCATAGTCAGCGGTCGTGAGCCAGCACGGATGAAGGCGATCACCTTGGCGACGAGTGGGTCGCCGCTGCTGTGCGCGGCAACCTGGTCAAGCCGCTCGCGAAATGTTCCGGCGCCGAAAAACATCGCCTCATAGGCTTGCCGCAGCCGATGGATATCAGCCTTGCTCGAGCCGCGCCGACGCATGCCGACGACATTGAGACCGATCAGATCGGCAAGCGGACCCTGCACGAGGCCAAACGGGATGACATCGGCGCGCACGCCGCTCAGGCCCACCACCATCGCGCCTTCGCCGATGCGCACGAATTGACGCACAGCTGCCTGACCGCCGAACACGGCGAAGTCACCGATCGTCACGTGGCCACCAAGCACCACGTTGTTGGCGAAGATCACATCGCTGCCGACCTTGCAATCATGGCCGATGTGAGATCCCACCATCAGCCAACAGCGGTCCCCGACTTCAGTGATGCCGCGATCGTCCTCCGTCCCGGTGTTCACGGTGACGCCTTCGCGGATATCGCAATCGGCGCCGATCACGAGTCGGGTCGGACCACCGCGGTACTTGACGGATTGCGGCGGAGTGCCGAGCGAAACGAATGGGTAGAGCACGGTGCGCGGGCCGATCGTGGTGTGGCCAGCGACGTGAACGTGGGCCAAGAGCCTGCAACCATCGCCAATTTTAACATGGGGGCCGATGACGCAATACGGCCCGATCGACACGTCTTGTCCGATCACCGCCCCCGGTTCGATCCGGGCGGTTGGGTCGATCGCGGCCATCGCCGACCTCACGCCACCATGGCGCCGACTTCGGCCTCGGCGACCGTGTGTCCGGCGACCTTCGCCTCGCCGCGAAACCACCACATGTTCTTTTTCCGAGCGATCTTTCTGACGTGGTATTCGATCGTGTCGCCCGGGACTACCGGCTTGCGGAACTTCGCTTTGTCGATGGTGAGGAAATAGACGTGCCTTGGATGGTCGCCGCCCATCTGCGACAGCACGCAGATCGCACCGGCCGTCTGCGCCATGCCCTCGATCAGCAGCACGCCGGGAAAGACTGGATTGCCGGGGAAGTGCCCGAGGAACTGCGGCTCATTGACGGTGACGTTCTTGAGTCCGATGGCGGCTTCATCACCTTGCATGTCGATGATGCGATCGACCATCAAAAACGGATAGCGATGCGGTAGCGCTTTAAGGATGGCTGCAATATCGGCTGCCTCAAGGGTGGTGGTCGCCGCCTTGTTCATCGGCTCCGCCTTCGTCGATCATTGCGGCCGCCTTGCCTGGAGGCGTCCTGAGCATCGCCGTCGCCCGCGGCATCGTTTTCGCCCACCCACTGGCGCAACGTCATCATGCTGCGCAGAAACTCGCGACCGCGCATCGCCGGATAGCCGAACCACTTTTCGCCTGCCGGCACGTCGGACATGACCCCACTCCTGGCCCCGATGATTGCCCCCTCGCCGATCGTCACATTATCCGCAAGCCCAACCTGTCCGGCCAGGATGACGCGATCCTCGATGACGACGCTGCCGGAGATGCCGCATTGCGCGACGATGATGCAGTGGCGGCCGATCCTCACATTGTGTCCGATCTGCACCAGGTTGTCGATCTTGGTACCTTCGCCGATCACGGTGTCGCGATTGGCGCCACGATCGATGGTGGTCCCGGCGCCAATCTCCACATCGTCCTGAACGATAACCCGGCCCACCTGCAGGACTTTGCGGTGACCGGTTGCTCCCATCACATAGCCGAATCCGTCCTGGCCGATGGCGCAGCCGGGGTGAACGACCACACGATCGCCGATCAAGCTATTGGTGATCGAGGCGTTGGCTCCGATCGTGCACTGGCGGCCGATGCGCACATTGGGCCCGATCGCGGCGCCCGCGTTGATCACCGTGCCGCTTCCGATTTCGGCACGCGGACCGATGACAGCCCCGGGATCCACGGTTACGCCGCTTTCCATGCGCACGGTCGGGTGGACTAAGGCCCCAACCGCCACACCGCTCGCCTCGAACAAGGAAGACGGTCGCAACGCGTCCGGAAACAGGGTCCGCGCTACCTCGACGAAAGCGCGATACGGTTCGCCGACGCACAGCACGCTGATATGTACGGGCGCGCGGCCGGAGTAGCGTTCCGTCGTCAAGCAGGCGCCGGCACTGCTGACGGACAATTGAGGCGCATATCTCGCCTTCTCGAGAAATGCGAGATCGGTAGGGGCGGCCTGATCGAGCGCTGCAATACCGGTAATGCGGCGATCAAGGTCGGCGCCGGGCCGCGGCTTCGCGCCGGTGAGCGCCGCGATCTCGCGCACGCTCAGCCCGCGTCCCCGATTGAAGAAAAAGGGCTCGGTCATGCCCGTGCCGATCATCCCCGCGCCGGCGGGTCAGAATGTCGTCCCGCCGCCGAACCGGAATTGCTGTACCCGGTCGTAGGGTTCCTTGGTGAGCGGGAATGAATAATCGAATCGCAGCGGCCCGAATGGTGATTCCCAAATTATTCCCACGCCCACCGAGCTACGTATATGCATGGCGTTGTCCACCGGACACGGCACCGCGTTGGGGATGCCCGGACCGAAGGTCGGACAGAAGTTGCCCGAAATCACCTCCCCGGTCGCGGGGAATGTCGTCGGGCCCTGATAATTCCAGAGCGAGCCGGCGTCGGCGAAGGCGGCAACCTTGATCCCCGCATCCTTGGGTAGGAAGTAGAGCGGCGTCCGAAACTCCACCAGATTGGGTCCCATCTGAAACTCGTCGAGCATCCGTAGCCCGCTGCCGCCCCACGATGCGACCTGCCCCCCTTGCAGATGCATCAGGCCGATAATGTCGGGGAGCACTTCGCGATAGGTGTAGAGGTCTGCCGTCGTGCGCACGAACTTGACGTCGCCGCCAACGCCGGCAAAATCCTGCCTGAACTCGGCCAACAGTCCCGCGGTCGGATTCTTGTTGTTGTCGAGCGTATTGTGAGTGAGCGTGTAACCGACCAACGAGGTGAGAACCGGGCCGTTCGCCACGGCGCTTTTCACGGCGAGTGACGCCTCGCCGTCCGCGTAGCAGTTGGCGAAGAGATTTCCGTCTGGAGGAGTGAGCGCCGGCGTCGTACCTATCTTGTCCGGGGTCGGGAAGGTGTTCACGAAATCCGGATTGATGTTGTTACAATTGGTCAAATTGGGCGACAACTGAATTTTCTGCTGATAGATCGAGTAGCGCAGCTGCAGAGCAAGATCCTCGCGCAGCGTAAAGCCGAGCCTGGTGCTGGCGCCGACCGTGTCGGTCTCGTACGACACGTAGCTCGTCGGCAGCTGTTGCTTGTAGAATACGTCGACGCCCCATGCCACCCGATAACCGAGGAAGTAAGGATCCACGTACGACACCGTGGCACCCTTCGTATACTGGCCGTATTGCACCGCGATCTTTCCGAACAAACCGCGTCCCAGCAGGTTGCGCTCCGAGACGCTGACCTCTGCCAGGAATCCGTCGGCGGTCGAATAGCCGCCGGAGACGGAGAACTCGCCGGTCGACTGCTCTTCGAGGTCGACGTTGAGAATGACTCGATCGGGAGCCGAGCCGGGTTCGGTCGTTATCTTGACGGTCTTGAAATATGAGAGGTTCTTCAAGCGCCGCTCGGCCCGATTGATGAGCGCGCGATTGTAGGCGTCACCCTCCGCAACGTCGAATTCGCGTCGGATCACGTAGTCGCGCGTACGGGTATTGCCGCGGATATTGATTCGTTCGATGTAGACGCGTTGTCCCTCCGAGACGGTGAAGAGGAGATTGACCGTCCGCGTTTGTGCGTCGCGCGTCGCGCTTGGGCGCACTGTCGCGAAGGCAAAACCTTGTCTCGAGGCTTCGATGGTCATGTCCTCGACGGTCTTCTCGACCGCCTCGGCATTGTAGACGTCGCCGGGGTAAGCCCGCACCTTCACTCTGAGCAAAGACGGATCGAGCGACCGGATGGTCGACTGAACGTCGACCGTTCCGACGCGGTATTGCTCGCCCTCCTCGATGGTGAAGTTGACTACGAAACCTCTCCGATCCGGATCGTATTCTCCGACCGCGGAGATGATCCGCACGTCGATGTAGCCGTGCTTGAGATAAAATCGGCGCAACAACTCGCGATCCGCTTCGATCCGGTCCGGATCGTAGATATCGCCCGTCTGCAGAAATGCGAGAAATGGTCTGGTTTCGGATGTCTTGATCTCTTCCTTGAGGCGGTAGGATGAATAGGCGCGATTGCCGATGAAGTCGATCGCCTTGACGCCGGTCTTTACACCCTCGGTGATTTCGAAGACGAGGTCGACGCGGTTGCTGGGGAGCTCGATGATTTTGGGGTCTACGCGGACGTCGAAGCGGCCGCTGCGGCGATAGAGTTCTACGATGCGCGCGGTGTCGGCCTGCACAACGGGACGAGAGAGCGTGCCGCGCTCCTTCGATTGGATTTCGGACTTGAGCTGATCGTCCTTGACCTTCTTGTTGCCCTCGAAGGCAATGCGGTTGATGACCGGATTTTCGACGACCGTGATGGTCAGCCGTCCGCCCTGGATCGTCGGTCGAACATCCTGGAACAGACCGGTGGAAATAAGCGCCTTGACGCCTTCATCGATTTGGAAAGCGTCAAGCTGGCCGTTCGGTCCTGGCCGGAAGTAGGAGCGGATAGTGTCAGCCTCGACCCGCTGGTTGCCTTGAACAATGATGGAACTGACCGTTTGGGCATAGGCAGAGCGTGCCGTGAGCGACACGACGCCACCACTCAATAAAATCCCTCCCAGGACAAGGCAGGCGACGCCAAGTCCTCGAACGAGCCAGTTACGAAATTTCATGCCCCACGCGCCCTTTGTCGTCCCCTTTTGGGCACCCTGAAAACTCAGGTACCCACGAGAAAGGTCGTCGCTATCCCCAGAACGCCTGTACCAACAGTGCCGCTTGTACAGGTTTCCATCGTGCAACCAAGTCCTTTCCCAGCCTTTTCCCCTTTTACACCCCGAACGTTGCGACCTTCCTACGACGCCGTCCATTGGGCGGCGAGGTGGAGAAGATCATTGTAGGTTGCAAAGATCATCAGCATTACAACTATCGCGAGCCCGATCCGAAATCCCACCTCCTGAGCCCGATCCGACAGCGGTTTTCCCCTCACTGCTTCGATCGCGTAGTACAACAGATGACCGCCATCGAGCAGAGGCACAGGAAACAGATTGAGCAAGCCGATTGAGACCGACAGCACCGCCGTGAGGCTGAACAACGACGGCAGTCCTTCGCTTGCGACCTGCCCGGAGACTTGGGCGATGCGAATCGGCCCTCCGAGTTGATCGGCGGCCTCGCGACCGGAAATGACGCCGCCGATATAGGACAGCGTCCGCTCGACCACAAACCACGTCCTTTGCACGCCAAGCTCAAGCGCTTTGAGCGGCCCGACCGGCTGGAAGTGCGTGTCGTCCGGCGATGGCGAGCGGGTGATGCCGAGGACGCCGATGCGATGCACGTTGCCGAAACGGTCCTTGGATTCCTTGAGTGCGGGAGTTGCTTTGAGCGTGACCTTCACGCCACCGCGGTCGACCTCGAAGACCAGCGTCTCGCCCGCGCTGGTGCTGACGATCTGCTGCATGTCGGGGAAGCTATCGACCGGCCGTCCGTCGATGGTGAGAACTAGGTCGCTCGGCTGAAATCCGGCCGCCTCCGCGGCGCTGCCGGGCTGGACCGCGTCGACCCGGGGCGATGTGCTCGGCTTGCCAAAGACCATGAAGAGAGCGGCAAAAATTACGATGGCGAGTAAGAAATTCGCCACCGGCCCCGCCACCACGACCGCGGCCCTGCGGGCGACCGACTGATGAACGAAGCTGTCGCGGCGCTCCTCGTCGGTCATTGCGGCAAGCGCGGCTGCATCCGGGACACTCGCCGCATTCTCGTCGCCGAAGAATTTCACATAACCGCCAAGTGGAATCGCCGAGAGTTTCCAGCGCGTGCCGTGGCGGTCGTTGAAGCCAAAAAGCTCAGGGCCGAACCCAATGGAGAAAACCAGGACCCTGATCCCGCACCTGCGGGCGACCAGGAAATGGCCGAGCTCGTGGAAAAACACCACCAACGTCAAGACGAACAGGAAGGGGATGAGATAGCCGAGCAGGCCGCCTCCCAGCGTATTGATTCCAGATAGAAAATCGAAACTCATGAGGCCTTGTCCCCGCCTGCTCCCGAGTCAGCGCCCGAACCCGACTTCCTAGGGTGCCTTTGCGGCAATTTCGGGCAAGAGAGCGCGTGCTAACAATCTCGTATTATGGTCAACAGATAGTGCCTCGTCGACGCTTTCCGGCTCGGCGGTCCAATTTCGGGATAGTGCCGCCTCAAGGGTCGCCTCGACCAGGGCCGATATCCCGGCAAAATTCAGCCGCCGCGCGAGAAATTCTCCCACTGCCACCTCGTTGGCAGCGTTGAGCACGGTGGGCGCCGCCCCGCCCGCCTCGAGTGCGCGCCGGGCAAGCCCCAATGCCGGAAAACGGCCGAGATCAGGCTCTTCGAAGGTCAAAGTCGCGGCACGTGCGAGATCGAGACGCGGGGCCGGCCCCGCGATGCGTTCGGGCCAGGCGAGGCAATAGGCGATTGGGATGCGCATGTCCGGGCTCCCCAGTTGCGCGATGAGGGACCCATCGCAAAATTCGACCAGGCTATGAACGATGGATTGCGGATGAACCAGGACGTCGATCTGCTCCGAGGCAAGGGCGAAAAGATGATGCGCTTCAATGAGTTCCAAGCCTTTGTTCATCAATGTTGCCGAATCGATTGTGACCTTCGCCCCCATCGACCAATTGGGATGCTTGAGCGCCTGCTCGACGGTCGCAGCCTTCACGACCTCGGCGGGCGCGGCACGGAATGGCCCTCCGGAGGCGGTCAGAATCACCCGGCGCACGTCCTCGCGGCGACTTCCGCTCATGGCCTGAAACAGCGCGTTGTGTTCGGAATCGACCGGCAACACGGTCGCACCTGACGCCGCCGCGCGACGCATGAACAGACCGCCGGCGCACACCAGCGTTTCCTTGTTGGCGAGCGCGATGATCGCGCCGCGTTCGGCTGCGGCGAGCGTCGGCTTGAGGCCGGCAGCGCCGGTAATCGCACCGATCACCCACTCGGCCGGTCGCTCGGCCGCTTCGACCAAACCGCTTTCGCCGGCGGCCACCTCGATCCCGGTTCCAGCGAGCGCGGCCTTGAGTTCGCCGTAAGCCGCGGGATCGCCGACGGCGGCAAAGCGCGCGCCCAACTCGCGCGCCAGCGCCGCGAGCGCAGCCGCGCTCTTGTTGGCGCATACCGCCTCGACGCGAAAGCGTTTGCGCTCGCGCTTAAGCAGGTCGACGGTGCTCGCGCCGATCGAGCCGGTAGCGCCAAGCAGCGTCACAGTGCGTTCCACCGTGGACGAACCGTTCCATGCAGCAGGCAAGGGGTCGGCCTTCATCGACTCACCACACCAACAAACCACGGCCCGGGGCATCGAAGCCGCCGCGCACCAATCCGATGAGCACAGCCGCGACACTGGCCGTCACGAAACCGTCGAGCCGGTCCATCAGCCCGCCATGGCCTGGGATGAGGCGGCTCGAATCCTTGGCACCGAACCTGCGCTTGAGGACCGACTCGAATAGATCGCCGCCCTGGGCGCAGACCGACAGGACGACGGCTAGCATGGCGATGGCGAACAAGTTCGTCAGAGCCACCGCCTTAGCCACAGCCACCGCCACAATGACGGCCGCTCCCATGCCTCCGAGCGCCCCGGCCCAGGTTTTGTTCGGGCTCACCTGCGGCACAAGCTTAGGGCCACCGACCGCGCGGCCCACGAAATAGGCGCTAACGTCGGTCGTCCACACGATCACGAACAGAAAAACCAGGGCGAGAAAGCCATCCTCGTTGTCGGAGCGTAGCACAATCGGCGCGAGCGCCAGCGCACCGGCATAGGGAACGCCGCCAGCGACCCATATGCGTCGTTCGCCGAGCGCCAGCGACGCCGCGCCCATCGCTCCCATGGCCAGCACGATGACCGCCGCCAAGAGATGTCCGGTGACCGCAAGCGCGACCGCCAAGGCAAGCGCCGCCCCGCCGGCCCCGAACATGGACCGCTGGTCGGCTCGTGCCACCATTGAGCTCCACTCCCACAACACTCCCATCGCCGCGACACCCCAAAACAGGGCAAACGGCCAGTCGCCGACATAGGCGGCGCCGACCGCCAACGGCGCAAGCACCAACGCCGAGCCTATGCGCAACGCAAGTTCGCTGCCGCGAGGCCAAGAGGCGCGCAATGGATGGTCCGCGCCTGCCACGGATCACGATCCGGTGCGCGCGGCGAGGCCGCCGAATCGACGTTCGCGCCGACGATACTCGGCGATCGCGCTTTCGAGTGCCGCCCGGTCGAAATCCGGCCAATACGTCGGCACGAACACGAGTTCGCTGTAGGCCGCTTGCCACAGCAGGAAATTGGAGAGCCGTTGCTCACCGCTGGTGCGGATGATGAGATCGGGATCGGGCAAATCGGGCACGTCGAGATAGCTCGCAAGGCTGTCAGCCGTCACAGCGCTGACCGCCAGCTTCCCGGCCGCGACGGCGGCCGCCATGCGGCGAGCGGCGCGCGCGATTTCCTGGCGGGCTCCGTAATTGAAGGCGACGACGAGGACGAGCCTGTTGTTGTCCTTGGTCAACTCCTCGGCCTCGTCCAGTAGCCGTCGGATGTCGGGGTCGAGACCCTCGCGCTCGCCGATGACGCGCACCCGCACGCCACGGCGGTGGAGATCGGCGAGATCATGACGAACGAAGCGGCGCAACAGCCCCATCAGTTCGCGGATTTCGGCGGGCGGGCGCGACCAGTTCTCGGCGCTGAACGAAAAGATCGTGAGAAAATCGATGCCGAGATCGCCGGCGGCGCGCACGGTACGGCGCAGCGCCTCGACACCGCGGCGATGACCTTCCCCGCGCGGCAGTCCGCGCGCCGCCGCCCAACGCCCGTTGCCGTCCATGATGATGGCAACGTGCCGCGGCACGGCGAAATCGCCGATCTCGGCAGTGGGCAACGGCTCAGTCTTCGCCATCGCGCTCCAACAACCTCACACCGTGAGGATTTCCCTTTCCTTGGTCGCCAACATCTTGTCGACCTCGGCGATCGCTTCATCCGTCGCCTTCTGCACTTGCTCGGACGACCGCTTGCCATCGTCTTCGCTGATCTTGTGATCCTTTTCGAGCCTCTTGAGCACGTCAAGGCCGTCACGCCGCACGTGCCGCACGGCGACCCTCGCCGCCTCGGCGTATTTGTGCGCGACCTTGACCAAGTCCCTACGCCGCTCCTCGTTGAGTTCAGGGATACGCAGCCGCAACACTTGACCTTCGGTTGAAGGAGTAAGCCCAAGATTGGAGGCGGCAATAGCTTTTTCGACGGCATGGACCATCGATTTGTCCCACACCTGTACGGAAATGAGCCGGGGCTCGGGCACGCTCACTGTGGCGACCTGATTGAGCGGCATGTGCGTGCCGTAAGCTTCGACCTGCACCGGCTCGAGCAGGCTTGCCGAGGCGCGGCCGGTGCGCAGCCCGCCCAACTCCTGCTTCAACAGCTGGATTGCACCTTGCATGCGGCGCCTGAGCTCGCTGATGTCATGCGTCGGGTTTGCCATGGCGATCCCTCGAATAAGTTAGTCGATCCTCCATAGAGCGTTTGCGCGACGCGATGGGCGACAGCGCCTCACGTGCCGACGACGGTGGCGCGCCCTTTTCCGCGCAACACCGCCGCGATCGCTCCCTTTTCGCGGATCGAGAATACGATGATAGGCATACGATTCTCCCGGGCAAGCGCGAAGGCGGTCGTATCCATCACTTTGAGGTTGCGCTCGATCGCCTCCTGGTGGCTCAAGCGGTCATAGCGCGCGGCGTTCTTATCCTTCTTCGGATCGGCGCTGTAGACTCCGTCGACATTGGTGGCCTTGAGCACCGCCTCGGCGCCGATTTCGGCCGCCCGCAGCACGGCGGTGGTATCGGTGGTGAAGAACGGATTGCCGGTCCCCCCCGCGAGCAGGACCACCCGCCCCTGCTCGAGATGGCGTAGCGCACGCCCGCGCTCATAAGCCTCGCAGACCTCGGGCATGGTGAGCGCCGACATGGTGCGAGCCGCCAGTCCCGCCTTTTCGATCGCGCTTTCCAGCGCCAGCGCATTCATGACGGTCGCGAGCATGCCCATCATGTCGCCGGTCGCACGCGCAACGCCTTTCTCCGACACGTTCACGCCGCGAAAGATATTGCCGCCCCCGACCACAACGGCAATCGCCACGCCCAGCCGCTGGGAGGCCATCAGATCGGCCGCGATCCGTTCCAACGTCGGCTGATGGATGCCGAAGCTGTCGGGGCCCATGAGAGCCTCGCCGGAAACCTTCACCACGACGCGCCGGTAGACGGATTTTGCCATGGCACTCCTGCGCTTTGCCGCCGGCGCGAGCGGCTCCACACGGCTATCGCACGGGTCGAACGCTCAATACCGCTTGGACGACTCAGTTCGGTTTGATCAAGGCCGCGACATCGCCCCCGAAATCATCATTCGGCCGGTCGATGCCTTCGCCGAGCACGTAGCGCACAAACCCCGTCACCTTGATCGGCGCGCCGACCTTGCCCTCCGCGTCCTTGATCGCCTGGGAAACGCTCTTGTCCGGATCGTGGATGAAGGCTTGATCGACCAGGCACACCTCCTTGTAGAAGGTCTTGAGCCCTGATTCGACGATCTTGTCGATCACATTCGCAGGTTTTCCCTGCGCCTTGTACTTGTCGGCAAGTACCTCCTTCTCCCGCCGGACGACATCCGGGTCGAGGCCGGAGGGATCGACCGCCTGCGGATTGGAGGCCGCGACATGCATCGCAAGCATTCGACCGAAACGCTTGAGCTCGTCGCCCGTGCCGGTCGATTCCAGCGCCACAATGACTCCGATCTTGCCGAGGCCTTCGTCGACGGAATTGTGCACGTAGCTGCCGATGACGCCGTTTGCGACCGACAAGGAGGACGCCCGTCGCAGCGACATGTTCTCACCGATTTTGGCGATGGTGTCAGCAATGGCCTCGGCGATGGTGATTTCGCCCACTTTCGCCGCCTTGATCTTCTCGACGTCGCCACCGAGGGTCAGCGCGACGTTCGCGATCATCTTCACGAGCCCCTGGAACAACTCGTTGCGGGCGACGAAATCGGTCTCGGAATTGACCTCGACCAGGACGCCCTGTGAACCTTCGACGGCGAGTCCGATGAGGCCCTCGGCGGCGATGCGGCCGGCCTTCTTGGCGGCCTTGGCGAGCCCGCGCTTGCGCAGCAAATCGACGGCCTGCTCCATCTCGCCGCCGGTTTCGGTCAGCGCCCCCTTGCAGTCCATCATGCCTGCGCCGGTGCGTTCGCGCAGCTCCTTCACCATTTGCGCCGTGATGTTGGTCATGGCTGTGATTCCTCTGTTCCTCCCGGCGGGGCTTGTCACGCGGCACTTCGCTCGCACGCGGCCGGGGTCCGGCGTTCCACGTCTCTCGTTCGGGTGGCCGAGCGCATGGATGCCCAAAACCCAGCGGGCATGACGCTGCTACTCTGAGGTCAACTCTTTCGCCTGCGTAATCCAGCCTTCCACGCGGCCGGGAAGTCCGACCTCCTCACCGATCGTGTGGGCGGCGTCGGGCCCTAGTCCCGCGATCTGCCAATAGTGGAAGATCCCGAGATCGTTAAGCTTCTTTTCGATCGCCGGCGAGACATGGTGGAGCTTCTTGAGATCGTCGGCGACGCCACGCGGGCCTGAAAGCACTTCGTAGCTCGGTGCTTCGGGGGACGGCGGCAGCTCTTCCGCAATCGGTTCGGCCGCTGCCCCGGTATCGATCCCGAGTTCGCCTTGGGCTCGCGAAATCCCATCGATGGCGGCCTTCGCTATGAGATCGCAATAGAGCGTAATGGCACGGCTGGCGTCGTCATTGCCGGGCACCACATAAGTGATGCCGTCGGGATCGCAATTGGTATCGACGACAGCGGCAACCGGCAGACCGAGGCGCCGAGCCTCCTTGATAGCGATATCCTCCTTGTTGGTATCGATCACGAACAGGAGGTCGGGTAGGCCGCCCATATCCTTGATGCCGCCGAGCGAGCGGTCGAGCTTGTCGCGCTCGCGCTGGAGCGTGAGCCGCTCTTTCTTGGTGTAGCCTTGGGAGGCGCCCGAGGAGAGCATCTCATCGAGCTTGCGCAGCCGCGAGATCGATTGCGAGATGGTCTTCCAATTGGTGAGCGTGCCGCCGAGCCAGCGCGAATTGACGTAGTACTGCGCCGACCTCTTGGCCGCCTCGGCGATGGCATCCTGCGCCTGGCGCTTGGTGCCGACGAACAGGATGCGCCCGCCATTGGCGACCGTGTCGCTCACCGCCTGTAGCGCGCGGTGCAACATCGGCACGGATTGGGCGAGGTCGATGATGTGGATATTGTTGCGGGCGCCGAAGATGTATTCCGACATCTTCGGGTTCCAGCGGTGGGCCTGATGGCCGAAGTGGACGCCAGCCTCCAACAGCTGGCGCATGGAGAAGTCCGGAAGCGACATCGTTTATTCTCCGGTTGAGCCGCCGCGGACCTGTGAGCTCCTCCTTACCTTGCGGTCGGAACGAGCCACCGGACGGCCGTGAAGCCAAGGTCCGCGTGTGAGATGACGGGGCTTATATAGGCATGAATCGGCTGATGCAAGGATCGACCGACGACGAAGCCGCCTGGCTTTGCCCCTAGTTCTGCATGTCGATCCGGCGAAATTTCTGCACGCGCTGCCCGGTATTGACCTCCGACGTGAAGATGTTTCCTTGGCGGTCGACGGCGATGTTATGCAGCGCCGTGAACTGGCCGATCTGCCGCCCGGGCCGGCCGAAGCGGCCGAGCGTCTCCTTCGAGGCGCGGTCGACGATGCGCACCTCGCCGTTCATGCCATCGATCATGTAGATGAATTTTTGATCCCGGTCGGGTGAGAAAACGAGGTCGTAGACCGAGCCCGTGCCGCGCGTTGCCTTCTCGTAGACGTGCTCGGCGACGAAAGTGCCATCCTTGCGGAACATCTGCAGGCGGTTGTTGGTGCGATCGCAGACGTAGACGAGGCCGTCCTTGTCGATGCGGATACAATGCACCGGGTTGCCGAACTGCTGCGAGGGCGCCTTTGCGGGATCGTAGGGCGGAGTTCTTTCGTCGCTTGGCGGTTTGCCGTAGGCGCCCCAGTGGCGCTTGTAGTTGCCGGTCTCGGAATCGAACACCGCCACGCGGCGGTTGGCGTAGCCGTCCGCGGCGAACACCTCCTTCGCCGCGACGTCAACCGCGACATCCGCCGGCGAGCCGAGACGCACGGTCGAATTGCTGTCGTTGCCCTCCCCTTGCTTGCCGATCTGCAGCACGAGTTTGCCGTCCATGGTGAATTTGAGGAGCTGTCCGTCGTTCTTGCCGTTGCCGGCGAGCCATACGAAATCGTTGTCGTCGATGAAAATTCCATGTTCGCTCTGCGGCCACTGGAAGCCTTCCCCAGGGCCGCCCCAGTGGCGAAGCAGATTGCCGGACTGATCGAATACCAGCACCGGTGGCGCAGCGACGCAGCACTTGGCCTCAGGTGGATTTTGTTCGGCCGCACGCTCGCGTGGCGTGAGCGAGGCCGGCCGGTGCACGACCCAGATGCGGTCATATCTGTCGGTCGCAATGCCGGAGACTTGTCCCAGAATCCATTTGTTCGGCAACGGCTTCGGCCAAAACGCATCGACTTCAAACTGTGGCACCGCGGCAGCGCTCTCGGCATGTGCGGAGCTGGCGACGAGCGGCAGCGTGGCGACGAGCCATATGCTCACGATTTTCATGGTCTCCTCCCGAGCGCGACGACGTCTTGCCTCAGCGGTCCATCGCGAGGGTAGCCCGGCCGGCCATGGATTACACCGCCTCGACGGCCACCACTCCGGGTACCGCCTTGATGGCGCCGGCGATCTGGGGCGAGACCTTGAAGCGGCCGGGAAGCTTCACCTCGACCTCGGTGCCTTCGCCTAGCATCAGCACCAGCGCAACCTCGCCGTTGTCCAGCGCCGCGCGGCCTGACGCCGGACCTTCGAGGCGTTTGGCGACGCTCTCGATCGGCCGCTCGTCGCGCAGGAAGACGCGCAGCCCCTTGGCGAGCTTGGCCGCTGCCTGATCGAGCGGCTCGACCATCTGGATGCGCGCGCGCACGTCGTCGCCTTGCAGCTCCGCCGAGAGCGTCAGCAGCACCGCGGCGCCAGGCTCGAGCAGGTCGCGGAATTGCGCCAGCCCCTCGGAGAAGACGACCGCTTCGTAATGCCCGGTGGGGTCGGAGAGCTCGATGATGCCCATCTTGCTGCCGGTGCGCGTGCGCCGTTCGGTGCGCGCCACCACGGTGCCGGCGACGCGGCCGGCGCTGGCGCCCGCGCGCACAGCGCGCGCAAACTCCGCCCACGACTGCACCCGCATGCGCTTGAGGGCGGCGGCATAATCGTCGAGCGGGTGGCCGGAGAGGAAGAAACCGATGGCGTCGAATTCCTTCTGCAGCCGCTCGGCCGGAAGCCAGGGCTCGATCTGGCCGACTGCAAGCGGGGCGTGCGCCGCGCCGCCGCCGAACAGTTCCGACTGCCCAACCACCACGTCATCATAGGTACGTTGTGCGCTCGCGAGCATGGCATCCACGGCCGTAAACACCCGCGCACGATTGCCTTCGAGCGCATCGAAGGCGCCGGCCGCGGCCAGACTCTCCAGCACGCGCTTGTTCACCGCGCGCGGATTGATGGAGGCGGCGAAATCGGACAGATCGGCGAACCGCCGCCCGCCGCGTGCCTCGACGATGGCTTCGACTGCCTGACGGCCGACCCCTTTGAGCGCGGCCAGTGCGTAGTGGATGGTCGAGCCCTCGACCTCGAAATCGACGCCGGAACGATTGACCGACGGCGACTCGACCTTCACCCCCAGCCGCTCGGCCTCGGCACGAAACTCCGAAAGCTTGTCGGTATTGCCCATGTCGAGGGTCATGGAAGCCGCGAGGAATTCCACCGGATAGTTCGCCTTCATGAATGCGGTTTGATAGGCGACCAGTGCGTAAGCGGCGGCGTGGCTCTTGTTGAAGCCGTAATCGGCGAAGCGTGCGAGCAATTCGAAGATCGCTTCGGCCTGCCCGCGCTCGATGTCGCGCTCGACGCAGCCGGACACGAATCGACTGCGCTGCTGCTGCATCTCGCTCCGGATCTTCTTTCCCATCGCCCGACGCAGCAGATCGGCTTCGCCGAGCGAGTAGCCGGCGAGAATTTGAGCCGCTTGCATCACCTGCTCCTGGTAGACGATGACGCCGAAGGTCTCGCGCAGGATCGGCTCGAGCTTGGGATGGATGTAGTCCGGCTCCTCCATGCGGTGCTTGCGCGCACAATAGGTCGGGATGTTGGCCATCGGGCCGGGACGATAGAGCGCAACCAGCGCGATGATGTCCTCGAAGCGATCCGGTCGCATGTCGAGCAAGGCGCGCCGCATGCCTTGACTTTCCAATTGGAAGATGCCGACCGCCTCGGCACGCGCGAGCATGGCGTAGGTTTTTTCGTCATCGAGCGGGATTGCGGCGAGATCGATCTCGACCGCGCGCTTGCGCAGCAGCGCCGCCGCCGTTTCCAGCACAGTGAGCGTCTTGAGGCCGAGAAAGTCGAACTTCACCAAGCCCGCCTGCTCCACCCATTTCATGTTGAACTGGGTCACCGGCATGTTGGACTTGGGATCGCGATAGAGCGGCACCATCTCGGTCAGCGGCCGCTCGCCGATGACGATGCCGGCGGCGTGGGTCGAGGCGTGGCGGTGAAGCCCTTCAAGCTTTTGCGCGATGTTGAAGGCGCGCGCGACCACCGGGTCACTGTCGCGCGCCGCCTGCAGGCGCGGCTCGTCGTCGATCGCCCGGGCGAGCGTGACGGGATTGAGCGGGTTCTGCGGCACGAGCTTGCAAAATTTGTCGACCTGACCGTAAGGCATCTGCAGCACGCGGCCGACGTCGCGCAATACGCCGCGCGCCTGCAACGTGCCGAAGGTGATGATCTGCGCCACGCGGTCGCGGCCGTAGCGCTCCTGCACGTAGCCGATGACCTCGTCGCGCCGATCCTGGCAGAAGTCGATATCAAAATCGGGCATCGAGACGCGCTCGGGATTGAGGAAGCGCTCGAACAGGAGCCCGAAACGAATGGGATCGAGATCGGTGATAGTGAGCGCGTAGGCGACGAGCGAGCCTGCGCCCGAGCCGCGCCCGGGCCCGACCGGGATGCCCTGCGCCTTCGCCCATTGGATGAAGTCGGAAACGATCAGGAAATAGCCGGGATATTTCATGCCTTCGATCACGTTGAGCTCGAAGGCCAGGCGCTCGCGATAGTCCTCGACGGTGCGGCCGGACGCGGTCCCATGGGCCTTGATCCGATGTTCGAGCCCGGCCTCGGCGCGCTTGCGTAATTCCGCGGCTTCGTCGACCGCCGCGCCGTCCGCGCCGACCGAGAAGCGCGGCAGGATCGGCGCCTGCACCCGCGGGCGAAAGGCGCAGCGCCGCGCGATTTCGACCGTCGAGGCGACCGCCTCGGGCAGGTCGGCAAACAGTGCGGCCATTTCCGCGCGCGTCTTGAACCGGTGCTCGGGCGTGAACTGGCGCCGGTCGGTCTCCACCACCAGCCGCCCTTCCGCGATGCAGATGAGCGCGTCATGCGCCTCGTAATCCTCCTGGCGCGCAAACAACGGCTCGTTGGTGGCGACGAGCGGAATCCCACGCGCGTAGGCCAGCGCAATCAACGCCGGCTCGGCGCTGCGTTCCGCGCTGCCGCCGTGGCGTTGTAATTCGATATACAGGCGGTCGCCGAACAGCCGCGCCAGCGCCTCGCAGCGAAGTTCGGCGAGGTGGCCCTGCCCGGCGACGATTGCAGCGTCTAGCGGCCCGCCCGGGCCTCCCGTCAACGCGAGCAATCCCTCGGTCTCACCCTCGAGCCAGGCGAGCCGCACATGCGGCGGCTCGTTGGGCGCCGTTTCGAGAAAGGCGCGAGAGTTGAGCCGCATCAGGCTGCGGTAGCCGTTCTCACGCGCGGCCAGCAGAACAATCCGCGGCTGTTCGAGCTGCTGGGGGCTTCCCGTGCGCGGGAGCGCGTCCTGATCGGCGAAATCGACCGCGAGCGTACAGCCTACGATCGGCTGGATCCCCGCCGCCGCCATCTTGTCGGAGAATTCGAGCGCGCCGAACATGTTGTCGGTGTCGGTGAGCGCGAGCGCGGGTTGGCGGTCAGCCTTGGCGAGTTCGCACAGCCGCGCGATCGTCAACGCGCCCTCGAGCAGCGAATAGGACGAGTGCACGTGCAAATGGACGAAGCCGGGCATTCAACCCCGCGATTCTCGATGCTGCGAATGTGAGGGCGCGGGGCCGGCGCTGTCCACCGCGGCCGCCGTACTCCGAGCGCGAAAGATGCGGCTTATCCCCAGCCCGCTAGTCGCGACGGAGGCGTTGTCCTCAAGCGCCTCGGCGGTCGGACCGCTTCATAGCGTAGCGATGACCTGCGCCCAGATCGCAATCATGCCTAAAAACAGCGCCAGCGACGCGAGCGTGGCAGCTTCTTCGACGAGGGCACGAACCATGACCCACTCCCCACTGGATAGGAACAAGTCATGAACATAGTTCATGATATGTTCACAGTCAAGTGGAGGTAGTGTGGTGTGGTGATAATTCTCTTCCAGTGTGAAGTAGCTCACACATCCCCTCAAAACATATCGCGCAGACTGACTGGGGTTAGGGGCGAGGGGATGGGGCGATGGCCACCGGAGACGCACCCACCATTTGTGAAATCTGCAAACGGGGACATGTGACCAAGCGCATGGAAGAAATGGCATTTCGGCAATGGAGCGACAGAGGATACATCCAGTGCCGGGTCACCATCTTGGTCGGCACCTGCGACAATTGTCGGGTCAAATCCCTCGATCCGGGATCCGACAAGATCTTGGACGAGGCTTTCCGACGCGAATACGACAAGCTCCCGTAGTCGCGTGACCAAGCTCATTTTCAGCGGGCTGCCCCGCGGCTTTGGAGCTTGCGTCAATCCAGTTCCACCACCAGCCCGTCCTTGAGCGTGACACGCCGGTCCATGCGCGCCGCGATGTCCATGTTGTGGGTGGCGACGACGACCGCCAGACCCGAGGCT
>WNFO01014499.1_pt1 | contig 20526 bp, 31 predicted proteins | sample 5400251 | NCBI WGS metagenome assembly WNFO01 (sample SAMN13153354, study PRJNA577476) | soil metagenome | isolation source: 100 cm saprolite under Madrone tree | place: USA:California | collected 2016-06-14
GACGGTGGTGGTGGTGGTGGTGGTGGTGGATAAGTATGGGGAAGCGATGATCAGGTTCTTCTGACGTCGAGATGATGAGATAGAGGCGGTCTGGACTCGAGGCGTCAGAAAGAGTGAACCACGCTTGTCCAAGACGCGGGATGATGCCCGGGCCTGTGCCAGTGCACGCAACATTATACAGTCAAGTCGATAAGTAAAGGAACGTGCTCGTCGTCACTCGATGTTGACGAGACGCGTAGGAAAGTACTTATACGTTCTGAATGTCACCGGTTACGTCATCTTTGTATGATGGATTTGTCTTGTGTCGTGGGTCATCTAAACGTCCCCACCTCTGTTTCACACTACCACTGATTACTTACGCTACTGGGTATGGCTACAAGATAAAGTTCGCATATGCAAGATCATGATATCGCCTATCATTTTTGCTGGAAAAATGTTGAGATTTTGGCCATGCCAGATCGATTAGCTTTCTTTAGCTTTTCCACACCCTGCGACGCCTTTGATTTTGCCTTGCGCTTCTTGCCACCATCCTCTACCTCGTCAGCAGCTCGAGACTTCTTTGTCGGTGCCCCTGCAAGTGCGATTGCAATCTCTTCGTCTTTCAATGCCTTGATATGCGCGTCAAGGGGGGTGAAGCTACGGCAGAAGTGTTCAATGTAAGTGAAAAGACACAGGAGGAACGTTACACAACACATACTCATATTTCGCGATCAACGCCGAGTACAAGTCATGTGGAACATATTGTGAGACGAGATTACACGCCATCCTGAGACGTCCAACTGCGAGACGGCAACAAAGCGTTAGCTTGGGATGGCCGACACACATTGTCGTACTAATTGAACACTTACGCTCTAGCAGGCCTTCCTTCCCGTCATCCATCAACCCGTCCCTGGCAAGGCTACGGATTATGGTGCGTGATTTCTCAGCTACCGCGTGTTTCGACAGCCGGGAGACTTTCGCGTGGAGGTACTCCATCACCTTATCTTCAGAGTAACGGTAAACCGTAAGCTCCGAGGTGATATCTGCGTTTATCTAACATGTGAGGAACAGTTTCTCCCGAGGAGAGAAGGAAGACTGCGGGCCACACACTTTGCAAGTCGCATATCCTTTTGAAAGAATTGATAACGCAGTCGTATCTAGTTAAGGATAGCATATCTTCTTGAGAGATAGGAGGAAATGCTAGTGCATCGTCTGAAGTTCTCTCATTGACAGCCCGGACTATCTTGGGCGCGACTTCGTCGAAAATATCATCCAAAGGCTGAAAGAGCCCAGCAGAGCCATCGTTCTGGGATAACTCAATCGTGAGCACGGTCCGGAAAAGTAGAGAAAGGCTCGAGATCGTTGCTTACGGGTTTGATCGCCTGGAGTATGGGTATGAGAAGGAATGTGGGGTCGATTGGGGTCATCACAAGGAGCTTCCCGTCTGGACGTCTATTGAGTTCGCATCGACTTCACGGTGCGGAAAGACTAGTGGGGCTTACCTGAAATGACTTCACCCTCTGTAAAGAACCAGGATCGCTGGTTTGGCGGCGACACGCTGTGCACCTCCAGGATCCCCCACTCATCCGTCGAGCCGTTACTGACGGCGTTGGCGTGTTGCAGAGGACGATAGGGAAGAAAGAGCGCAGGTGTTGCTGTATTCAAAGTCGTTGCTGAACGAATGGGACTATAATGAAGGTAAAGAACGGACCTGTTCTTGGGTGAGGAAGTCGCAGAAAGGCCGTCGTGCCATGAGGGTCTTCGAGTCCGGGTACGCGTTCGTTCACTTTTGGTGTGATGGCATCTGGAAGGTCTGAGAATCACTGCACGTCTGAAATGAAACAAGAGAGAAACTGACCGAGTGGGAGGACAGCAATGTGAGTTGTCATATTCGTCAATTAATTGCACCGCGTCCATCGCGTCCATCGCGTTCCAGACGCGGTATGACAGCACGTGACAACTCATGAAGTATTTCTATCATCTGCTCAATATTATATTATCCCGATCCCTCCCAACCTGGGGCTCACGCCGGGGAATTTGTCTGCATCGTGTACCCAGTATAGAAGAAGTACTGCAGCCCTGATTCATCGTCCATCCTACAGTACACAGCCAGGTTGTCGACAACCGGTATTAGCTGGACGAGAAAAAAAAATACATGTCAAGTCTTGAGTATCGTTAGACCATCATCATGTGTCAGTGGAAGAGCCGTAATGTTCATGGAGTGGGCCTCGGGCTATGTCCTCTTTGCCGCCGAGAGGGAGTACTGGTACGAATGATAATTAGTCGTGTGAAGGGCAGGAAAAAACGCCAGGTATTCAGATACATACTCATGCACCTCGATACGAACACTCGGTCGGCTAAGGGCGGACGCAGCACGGCGACGACGATGATGCTGATTCTGATTCGTGCCGGTGAAAACAGAGCCTGCCTTCATCGCATTTCCGTCCTTGTCAGTGGTCGCAGATATCCGCCGATGGCGTCGCTCAGGTTGCTTTCCCTGCGCAATCGCAGACCGCAGCGGTCGATCTCGTTCACGTTCACGTTGCTCGTCGTCGGGAGGGGGAATAATACGGGGTGGCGGGCTCGGCGGCGGCCGTGGTCGATGACGACTTGGTTTTCCGACCGTAATCGCGACGGGCTGCCGGGGCGGGAGCACCGGTACGGAAGACGAGGTCGGGCCTGCCGCCTGCGAAGCCGACGCGTGCATCGATGCGGCCTCCTGGCGATGTCGCTCGTTGTTCGCTGCAGCAGAAGGAAGGCGGCCGAAAATATACAAAAGGCAGAGGTTTCATCGTGATAATGAGTCGTCGTGGCACTCTCTAGTTGGGAAATACGAACCTTCCAGAAGCCGCAAGTCGGCTTCACGGTGGAAGCTCTGCATGAGCGCCGAGTACCGCTTGACCTGCCAACCCATCTGCGCCGCGCGCGCCTTGTTACCCTGCACCTGAGCCCACTGCTTCTCCTCCTTAAACCTTCGACGCTCGCTGTCCGCCATGCTCGCCTTCTTGCGCAGCGCGGCAACTTCACGCTCGAGTGGTGTCATGGCATGGTTCGGGTCGATCCAATCGGACAGAGAATCCCACGTGTTCGTCGTGTTCGTCACCGCTGTCGTCACAGACGGGTCAGCCTCGAAGAACGCGCGCCGGCGGCGATTATGGTCGCGCACGCGCCCGTCGTCATAGTACGAGCCACGGAACTGCAGCAGCCGTCGTCTGCGCGGATAATCAGACACGACCGAGCCTTCATAGTATGCATCCTCCGGATCACCATCTTCTAGTAGTTGGGAGAGGATGTCTGTAAAGAGCACGCCTACGGCGACGCCCAGGAGGGTACATGCACAACCGGCGGCATCATATGTGATAACAAAGTTGACAAGGAGACGAGCGCCAATACCGAAGCCAACTGGGAGGGTGAGAAATGGAAACTCCATGAGAACATAATATAGGGCTACACCCTGCCAGAGTCCACTGAGAACATGATCCTCGATACCACGAACACGGAAGGAGTAGAATTTGTTGTAGAGGATACGTGCTCCGAGACCAAGCAAGAGAGAGAATGCAGTGGTTAACTGCGGCATGTCCTTGAACAGTGGCATATCCTTGAACAGCGACATAGTCCTTGAACAACTCAAGAAACAACTCCAGTCAAGGGTTCACTTTCATCACGTGATCGAGTACGGCCGCGGTCCGCCATGCTGGCGGCGTCACCTGTTATTGCATTGGATTCGCATTTCTTTCGCGCCTTTCAGTGCCATATCCCACTCTCACAACTAGTCAACGCATGTTGTATGCAGTGGTTCCCCTATGTGCTACAAATCCCCACTATCAACATAGCTTGCCATCGGGTCTTCCATCCGACTCCTCTTACGACGGTATCTCTCTGTATCCACCCGTTAGCTTTCACCGTACCAGCGGAATCTTGAAAAAAAAAACGTACCGAGGTCATCTTCCGAGACGTCAAACTTCTTACTATCAACAGCCTCCTCGTTCTTTGACTTCTTGCTGAACCGTTCATCCCCGTCGTTTGCTCTCGCTCTGCGTTTACGCTCCTCCGATAACTTGCTCTGCTCACCCTCAACGTCGACATCTATCTTCCGCTGCTTCCCTTTGTCCCAATCGCCACCTTCAGGGGGGGATTTCGATGTCGAATCGTCGGGTTGCAGCCCGCTTCCCTTGAGCATATTCTGCGCACTCGACGCCGCGGCAGCTTGCCTTCCGGCTTCGCCAGTGCAGTATGAGATGTGCACGGTGGAGTGACAACACGCGTAGCCCCATGTGCTTGACGATGTATCATACCACGATCCCCACACAGACGTGTGATTGTTGATGTAGACTAAAATCATGTGGGTGAGCTATAGCAAATCAAACATAGATATGCGAACGCACCATCTTCGGGATATTTTGACCTCACCTTCGCTCGTTCCTTCCCATGAATGACCTGTCCGGCCCTAGAGTACTCGACGTACTCCTCCGTCTGACCCAATAGCAGTTCCCTCGGAGGCTTCGTCAAGTGCTCCTCACCACCATATTTGGCGAGCACGCTGACTTTGGACGTGTCACGGAGTTCTTCTTTTTTCTCCTTAAACGCCTCATGGAGAAGCTGGCCTTGGGTTGGGTTGGCATTCAAGTGAACGTCATTCCCGCGAGCTGCAGACTGCCAGGCAAAGAGTTGTAGTTCTTGCACTTCTGGCGCCTCGCCAGAATAGCGCAGAAAGTTGTCCCCAGCAAACTTTGCCTTCGTATGCCGATAAGCGTCCCTGAGCTCGGTCACTGATATGATGACACGACACGCACCTCTTCTGGAGGGACATTCTGTATCGGATTGTCACGCATGGAACGTGTTTTGGGGTCGTAGTAGGCGCTAGATGGGTCCAAATTGATGAGGTACTTGGCAGTGTCTTCCCGGATGCGCAAATTTCGCACAGTAATCCGCGTCTTGGTGTCCATCTTCTGCCCGACCGCATCCGCAGCGTCGGCATACTTGTCCTCATCTGCATCCTCCTCATCGCTCGAGCCAAAGTCCGGATCGCCCTCCTTTCCCTCCGCCTTACCCGCCTTGGCCACCTTACGCACCGCAGCCATATCCGTCGTCGTCTGTTTGTCGATTTCCTCCTCGCGGAGACGCTGTCTCTCAGCCTCGACCGCCTCATATTCCTCATATATCTGCTTGTGCTCTGCCGGGTCATACCCGTTCCACCGATCACGCTTCGCGTCGTAGCCTACTTCGATGTGCTGTATGACTTCGTCCGGAGCGATGTCCCTGCTTGTGTACTTTGCGCCTTTCTTGCGTGGACGCTCGAGACAGTCCTGTCGCTTGTGCGTCATCGCACCGCAGTTCTCACACGCGCCTTTTCGATATTTCTTCGCCGCAACGCCAGCCTGAGCGCCTCTCTCGTACCATTGGTCAAGTTTGTTGGAAGAGCGGTCATCCGCGGGTCGCCGTTGGTGACTAAGGGAGGGCGCGCCTGTATCCAAGTACCACGGTGCTTGCGAGATGTACTCTGCGATCCAACATTAAAAGAATGCACGGGCTAGAGAGGGTAGTTTACTCATACGTGGAATGTGGGGATTGATGGGTTTACCCTCCTCGTCGAGGGCAGCTGGTGCCGTACCAGCTTTTCGAGCCGCATCCAAGTCCTTCTGACGACGAAATTCTTCCCGAGAAAGCTTACCGACGGCTACAGCATAAATATCAGGAGGTTGAATAGAGGATTGTCCAAGTTTGCTCACCGCTCGAAGATGCCATAGTGTGTCGAGTGTAAATAATAAAGAGTCCAACGGAGCGCGGGCCGAGTGAGCTGCCTTGAACTTATCTCGTGACTCAGCACAGTTGTCTTATCCTCACACTGTACTTGAGTAGTAACTCTTCCGAGACCTCGTTGACCTGGCTCGGACACTGCAGTGAGATTACAACCGGGGAAGACACTAGTACTGCAGAGAGGGTTGTATCACAAATTTATCGTCGCACATACACAACTGGGCAAACAATTCAGAACATAACATTATAGAGTACTTGAGTTATAGGGAAGAAAAGGGAGCAGATGATATGGGGTGGCACTATGGAGAGGAAACGATGTCATGCAGTCATGGTCACCGATAGGACTTGCCATTGGTCCTGACTGCTGAGGATGACGGGGTCGTACCATTGCCGGCTGGTTTGCCATTCGAACTCAACCGCGGCTTTTTCGGAACATTTGCGTCCCCACCCTCTTTAATCACCATTTTTGCATGAATCTCTTCAAGCTTGCCGGCCTTTACCTTCTTGGGCCAGAACAACGTGACGAATCTAAGACGACAATGCAATGTCAAAAACACCGAGCTGATATGAGACGGGTTCGTTAACGCACGTCCAAAGGTGCCTTCGCCACCTATCCCGATCCTCCCCTGCTGCTTGCTTGGTGTCGAGTACGATCTCTATTCGGCGTCCGATGGCAGCCAGAGATTCCTTCAGGATTGCAACCTTGTCATCGCGAGGCATGTCTCCGCCAGACAACTTCAGTTGTTTCTGCAAGCGGGCTTAATCAACGGGTTGACGCAATCGAAGAGGGACTCACGAGTTGCTTCTTTACCGGACGAAGCTCTTCCTTAGTAGCTGCTTCGTCCATCGATGGGCTGTCCGGACTGTGTTACTTTGAATGCCAGTAAACTAGTTGGTCGAGATAACTTACCATTCGTCCGAAGATTCCGAGTCGGTGAAGGTCGGTGTTGGCCTGCGTTTCCGCTTCCGAGCACTGGTGTCCTCGACCGACGCAACTGCCTCACTCTCAGCTCGTCGCCTGTTGCTCCCACTGTACGAAGACGAGGCAACAGGTGGCGGCGATGCGGAAGCCCTCAACTGTCCCTTTGTCCGGAGGGAAGTCTCATATAGACGAAGTTTCTCTTCATGGTCACGTAGAAGGCCCAGAAGATAGTCACCGCGCCGTACGAGGTGGATTGCATTTGGAATGGGTTTGGTTGACGCATCTTCACCTTTTTTACCCTCCTCCAGAAAGAATTTGTCAGTCAGGCCAAGTTTTGGATCCTTGGCAATGACCTCCCAGTTACCAAAGCCATAGAGGAATGCACCGACGAGCAACATGGAATCCTCTTGCGGACCCCATCGTCCCGACCAATTAAGTGTAGGTCGAATATTATCCACCGGGATAGACCACGCGTACAATTCCTCCGTGCTAAGTGGACTGAGAATGTTGTAGAGGATGTGTAAGTCACGCGTTCGGGAGAGGACGGTCTCGGCATTTATGTTTCCAACGTTTCTGTACGTCACCAAAACCGCCTTGCTCTTTTGGGCCGTGGTCAGGGTCTCTCCGGCAGCCACGCGAGTTTGTTTCTGCGTATTGTTCTCGTCAACAGCGGCGGCACAGAGCTCGACAATGTCATCAACGACATCAATGATCATCCCCTTGTTTTTATCCTGGAGCTTGGCGTCTGTGACCTGTAGGAGGCGATTAGTGGGTACGCGTCAAAATTGGTAGAACATACAATGATATCGTAACGCTGACGGATGTCGCCCCATTTCTGCATGCTACGGATGAGGACACGAACATCGCGTTCCTTAAGCTCCATCGCCTTCTGACTCGCACTCTTCCGGGTCGGAGCTGGCCCTTTAGGCTTCTTGCTGGTAGACGCCGACACAGGCTGATCCACATCCATGCCTTCGTAAGACACTGGTGCGTGTGATCGTTTCCGGTCCTTAGTGTCCAATGCGGCGAGCTCCTCGGCTTTCCGTTGGTCCTCTTCAAGCTCGACCTTTTGGCGTTCTTCAAGAGGAATAATATCCTCCCAACTTATCTCGGTCTTTACATCACTGACGGGTGCGACAGATGCGAGGAAGCCTTCGCCACCAAGGGACGCGCCACCATCACCACCTGTGATGGTTTCGTGGTCCTCAGCGCGGTTCAGGATATCGTCGAGATCCATGTCGTCCAATTTCTTGTCTTGCTGTGTATTATCTTTGTCGAATCTGAAACTCGAACTTTCAACAGCGGTGGGGGAGAAAGAGAGAAGATGTGGCATACAGCTTCTGGGCGCCGTACTTGAGGACAGCGGTGAGCTCCTCCCTACTAAGATTGTCCGGTTTAGTGACATCCCTGCCGTTGCCAGTCTTGCCACTGAGATGAGCTTGCGACGTGTCCATTTGGTTGATGACTGTGGTAGAACCACAAAACTCGTTAGACCCGATCCAGCCTTCTTCAAACTACAATTAAGCACCCACTTGCGTACTCAAGGACCATTTTCTTTTTGGCCCGCTCTAGGACGTCCTCCTCCATTGTGTCCTTACTCACAAACCTGTACACACTGACATGTGACTTCTGCCCAATTCGATGAGCACGTGCCATGGCTTGCAAGTCGTTCTGTGGATTCCAGTCACTCTGCAAAATAAATATCAACTGACACGTCTTCCAAGCCATTATCATGCTCACGTCAAAGATGATAACAGTGTCCGCCGTCTCGAGGTTGATTCCGAGACCGCCAGCACGCGTAGAAAGCAAGAAGACGAAGTCCGGTGAACCTGGGGCATTGAAGTGGGCAATCGACTTCTTCCGTGCGTCCGACGACACCATTCCATCCAATCGCTGATGGAGGTAATTTCGGAAAGACAGGTAATCGCTGAGGATGTCCAGCATGCGGACCATCTGACTGAAGATGAGCACACGATGTCCATCGGTGCGCAAACGGGCGAGCAGTTTGTCGAGCAAGACCATCTTTCCACTGTTCATAACTAAGCCTTTCAGCGTTTCCTCGGCGGAATCCGTCTTCACTTCAGCACCGTCAAAAAGAAACGGGTGATTGGCAGATTTCTTGAGTTCCATTGCTGTATTCACGCGGTTAGTACAGAACAAAACCGCGTATGGCCTGTGGCTAACCGATGTTCAAGAGACTGATGTTGCTGTTTCCACTCGCACTCTTCTGAAGGGCTTGGAAGTTCTTTGTCAAAATGTTTTTATAATAGTGCGTTTGCATGGCACTCAATTCCACGCGCAAGATCCGTTCGCTTTTTGTCGGAAGAGATTTGAGTACGTCGCGCTTCAATCTTCTCAACATCAACGACTCGAGCTGTGCATGCAGCTCCTTGATCTTGGATTCGTGATCTACGTCACTGAGATCGAACTCGCTAGTCAATGCAACTAGATCCATCATAATTAGCAATCTGGGAAGACGCTTCGGGAGTGGAAGCGGAACTTGCATTTCTCGGGCATGAGGAAGTGCATGAGCGACAAGAGCTCTACGATGAAGTATAAGTCATCACAATTGTCTTAGATGTAAGGCAGACTGACCTTTTACATTGTTCTGAAGTGGCGTCCCTGTGATCAGAAGCTTCGATGCAGCCGAGAATGCCCGCAATGCTTCATACAACTGGCTTTCTGAATTCTTGAGGCGGTGCGCCTTGAGCGGGTCTCAGCAGAAGCTAACATACTTTGAAAGGAAGGATAGAATACGCACTTCATCGACGGCCAGAACTTGCCACTTGACATCGCCTAGCTCTTTCGCGTCGCGAAGGGTCAACTCGTACGTCGTCAATAGCACGTTCAATTTGAGCTTCTTATTGGAGGGTCCAAACTCGAATTTACGAATGACCTCTCTCGCCGCGGCCGTGCCTATGTAAGTGATTACATTAAGATCCGGTGCCCATGTCTGAAATTGTGACTGCCACGCAGCGATGGTTGAGAGTGGAACGATCACCAGGAAAGGCCCATACTGGTGCATTTGGTGAAATAGGAAGGACAAGAATGAAACCGTCTGCACAGTCTTTAGGGGAGGACATCAGCCCAATGCTTCTCTCCAAGCCTAGAGCGTACCTTCCCAAGACCCATCTCATCGGCCAAGATGCCATTCTCACCCTTGCTCCATAGGTATGTCAGCCAGTTCAATCCAGTGAGCTGGAAATCCTTCAATTGGCCACCGGTTTTGACTATGTATTCGGGATCTTCATTGATCTTCTCGAAGGGTAGGCGTTGGGTGCGCGCATAAATCACACTTTTGAAAGGAAACTTGGCTTCCGCTTCCCGCTGACGATACGCCTCAAGCTGCTCCCTCGCAATCGGACGGATCTCTTCCAGGGGCTCCCATGTACAGTGTTCATAATTGAGGCTGTTCCACTTGCAGAAGTACTCAATTTCACCCTTGACGCTGTCGCGGTGCGAAACGACACGTTCAACCGTCTTGTAAAGTTCGAGGTCTTGCTTCTCACGTTCCTTGTCCAGAAGGAGCGTTTCACGTTCCTCGGAGGTAAGGCCTGGAGCTGCGAGGCGTGCCTGATATGCCTTATATGCCTTGATGTAATTATCCACCCGCTTGAGCCCCTTGTACCGCTTGAGGAACTCGTATGTCTCGTCAGTGTTCCGCAAGTGGGAGAACCCCTTCCATTTGATGTGGAAACGCTAGAAGCACAACTGTGTCATACGAGCCAGGAACAAAATGAGCGAGGACTTACAAGATTTTCGTACCAGCGGTCCTCGGGATCATCCTCGTGTCCCTCGTCTCTTGTGTGTCCGAGGACAGCTTCGATCTCATCGTTCTCTTTCTCCTGAGCGTTGGGGTCAATGTAATAACCTGGATGGGGCTCGTCGAATTGCTCAAAGTCTTCAACGTCGTCAGCATAGTTTGGCACTTTCACGCCCCGGCTGGACGTCCGCAACTCGTCCCCTGAAACACGGGGTTTCTTCTTTTTCTTGGACCGAGCGCCATACTCGGAGTCCGAGTCAGAAGAAGCTTGTCTAGATGCGACTAGAACTAAGACTTTTTCAGTGAAAAGGAAGGGATGTAAGTTATGAACAGACATACCCTTGGGCTTGGAAGGCGCTTTTTTTTTTATCCGGAGTACCATCGTAACCCTTGGTGAGGTGTGTGTGGTGAGCAAAGGGCGTGGACCGAGAGAAAAACATACATAGTCCTCATCTTGTATGACCTGAACATATATATAAGCGGTGAATTCAGAGGTAGAACTTGACCACTACCACGAACCAGTCTCCCAATAGGACGAGACGAAGACGCATTTGGGCCATAGCTCACTGGGACCTGATCAGGCTCGTCGACGTAGTCACCATCTGCATCAATGTCGGCATCGCTGTCTGCGTCTGCGTCTGCGTCCCTGGCGTCGTCGTCAGAGTCGACCCGCATGTTATCCGATTCGTCTCCATTGAATTGTATGCTTTGGGGTACTGGGGAGGGTGCTAGGGAGGTGTCTGCAGGTGTGTCCAGATCGTCGCCCAAGAACATATTTCGGTGATGTTGGGGTTGGGGCGTCGGGGAAGAGGGAAGGGGGGTAAGAGACGGTGAGGGGATGAAGGAGTAAGGGGGAGAAGGACGGTTGGCTCGGGCGTCAGTGTCGGCAGAGGGCAGTCCGGCTTGGTTCACACGCGTGGCCATCGCTACGGGCAACGCCGGCCAGTGTTTGTTCGTCACCGCCCGTGACGAACTCCGAAAAAAGCGTCCTGGGCACGAATTTGCACCGTGATTTCCCGCATTTCGATACCGTCCCACTCTCCCGAGACAGCAGTGGCCACCCTATTATTCATTTTTATTTACCCTTTTTTCTCCACGGTCGAAACACAAGGTTCACGGGTCCGTGCGCTTGTCGTTCTCGCCGACGGTGCCATCATCATCAGCGCGTGGGGTCAGCATGTTGTCACATCGCCCGGTCTCTTATCTATTTCTTCCACACACGGCGTCGTACGTTGTCACCACTCCCCTCCATCCGTACAGCAATGCGAGACACGGTCAGCTGGCATAGCCCCATCACAACCGCAGGTGGGGTCCCTGTCCCACGGCGTGCCGTCGCACAGCCATCCTCACGGCGCAACGCGAATACTCGATAGCATTTTTGGCACCGGCCGTGTGACGGTGACGGTGCCACTCGAGAACGGCTCCATATTGCGCGATGCGATCACCTCGGGGCCGGTGCCTGCCCCAGCACCATCTTTGGCTGCCTGCGCGTAGATATTACTGTACACTGTAGCCGAGTACATCATTCTAAATGAGAACAATGCGAGTCCGGATCACAGTACACGTGTACGGTGTTGACTGGCTCGTCAACCTCATGGACGGGTCTTCTCATCTCTCCCTCATCATCGACTTGTCACCCTCCCAATGGCACTTGTCCGCCCAACCCTCCAACCCACACCCTCTGTCCTTTCAGATCTTTCTCTCTCACGTCTTGACCTTTCTGAATTTACACATTGCCTCCAAACATGAAAACACATTAGCTGTCTTCGGTGCACTCCCCGGGAAGAGGTCGGCTCTGCACAATAGAGCAACGACCCCTGTCGCTAACTGTAATTTCAGCCCAATGCTATATTCTTCTTTAGACGTGAGAACTGGAGATAGCAACGACCCGCCTGCCGATGCCAACTCTTACCGCCCGTTCAAGATGGTCGATTCGGTCGTCACCAATAATATTCAGAAGGAGTTAGATCTTATCGGAGGGCTGGCGGAAGAACGTAGGTTACAAGCAGCCCCCTCCCAGTTCGCTTTATTGAGTTGCCTCCAGCGCCCGTTGCTTTAGTAGGGGCTTTGACAAAAGCACTATGCTGTATGGGCCCTCAATATTTTTCCGGACGGGTCTGATTATATCGGGTTAGTCGTTAACCGCCTCGCCCATCCACCGCCTGGAAGCTTGGTCGACGAGGCAACGGCCTCTGCTGATCCCCGCATCCTGATCCTTTCCATCTCGCCCGATCTATCTGCATCTTACATTCCTGTCATGAACTCGATCTTTTCCGCTCAGAAATTGGTACGTGCTGTCAAGTTCGACGAAGTCATCTTGTAACTTTACTGCCCTACGGCTTTTAGAAAGTCACCATTGACGTTTGCAAAGTTTTCGGCGAGGAAACGGTGTTCCTTCAGCAGGCCGCGCACTTAACGGGAGGCTCTTACATATATCTTGAGCGACGGGATGCCCTCCTACAGTACCTCATGGTATATTCTCTTCGTCTACTGCCGCTAAAGCAGTACCCACGTCCCATTCCTTTTATTAGATGTCATTCCTCCCGCCTCCTTCCATGCGGCACATCATAGCTGTTCCACGACAAGACAAGGTCGACTTCCGAGCAGCATGTTTCTGTCATAAGAACATCGTCGATATCGGATTCGTCTGCTCCGTCTGTTTGTCCAGTAAGTTCGCCAGCACGTTCCACCCTAGGCGTATTAATACCGGGACCACGGACCAGTATTCTGCTCCCCTGTGCCCGTATGTTCGACCTGCAGGTACGATATTGCGGACGTTGCTTAGCCGCCTCGCCGTATTAATGCCCTCTTCATTTCAGGACCAAATTTCCCATGAAAACCCTTCAACGCCTTAATGCCTCTCGCCCCTCTTTACCCCCTGCCAATGGCGTCTCGAACGGCACTCGGCGGCCGCCGAGTGCACGATCCAACCAGGGAATGTCCGCGAGTCTACGATGAGGCACATAGCCACTCGTGCCTCACGAGAAATGAAAAACGACTGGTCATCAAAAACCGGAACCTTGACCATAATTTGACCTCACTTTAACGTACGTTACGCGCCTTCGCTATGGACCGTATGTCGTTGCTTCCGTCTGAGAGGTATTACAGTATGAGGGAGGGCTTGGCAATTAAATGACACTATATCGGCATGACGCGGGTGGTATTGTCATGTTTTCATGTAGCATCCCCTGGATAACGCACGCTCAGAATTGACTTGCTCGTTGACGCCGCCTGATAGATAACTGATTTCTAAAGCCATACTTGTGGACACAATAACGTCTTTTCCATCCGACAGTGCAGCTATCGCACTTGTTTGATGAGTATAGAGTGTTATTATATTCCGAGCATCCTGCAAGGCCGCTTTGGTGGTTTCGGAAAGAGGTGTCCCTACGTTTTGTCAAGATATTATGACAGGTTACTCTCGCCGCCGCACCTACCAAGGGATCCTTCTTTAGTATCAAAGGTCACTTCTGTTCCTGAAGTCCCTCAATGATCCCATTGATAGGTTGCCGGTTTCATGGCCAGGTATGTGCGGTAACTCCCCCGTGAGGCCTACGGTGTCGAGAGGTATATGTTCTTGTGCTGAAGCCACAAGTAATGCGATAGGGGCTTCGGCATCAGAAAAGGCCTCAATCAACCTAATGAGGGCGTCATGGTATCCATAGGGGAAGAGAAAACTGGTGGGATCCCGTACTCAGCAACCGCTTTAGAAAAAAATCACATTCCGAGTCTCAAGTAACAACTTCACAGCGGCGGGATCAAGAGTATCCGGAACGAGAGTTGCGCCACGACATTCACGGCATCAGCTAGAATATTGGCTCGACACCCAGAGATACTTGCAAGTTAGACGGTGATTCGTGATTGCGAATCATGCTGCCATCCATTTCAAGGACGAGTATCAAGGACGAGTACATGCTCATCATCGAATGGTATATTATGAGTCACGTGAGGCCTCACGTCACTGTTGTTCCTTCTCCACAACCAATTGCCCCTTTTCCATCCATCAACTCGCTGGCCCCCAACATTTTGCGACCCAATGACCGAACTCTGGTGCTACATCGAAGGGCAACGCGACATTTTTAGCGTCTCGATTTCACCTCACCTTGACATTGATGACCTGGCGGGGCAAATTAAAGAACAGTGGAGCCACCTTCTTTTAAGGGTCGATGCCGGAAGCCTCACTCTCACAAAGGTGCGCTATATCATGATCTCTATATGAACATTAATGTAATGAATGGCCTCTGCTGGCTTATTACATCCGCAGGTCGATGTGAATTACAATGAGGAGACACGGAAAAAGATTAAAGCTGGCGAATATCGGCCCGCTCCCAACGATCAAAAGTTGAAACCAATGGATATTATTTCCGATATATGGGAGCGACCTCCCGATAAACACCTGCACGTTTTTATCAGTCTACCGGCTGGAGTGGCCAGCCCGACTCTCGTTTACACGGGTGAGTGCTTCACACGTCTCTGCCCTAGCTGAGGATATCTGACAAATCCGCTGCCTGAAGGTGACAAGCCTGTTAACTCGGATTTCGTCAGAGAATACGAAGACATTTTCATCGAGGTGAAACAGTGGGGAGCCTTTGAGGAATCCGATATCGTGAGGAATAGGATATATATGTGCAGGGAGGGTTGGCCACCAGTCCCAGACGTTGTCACAGATCTCGAACGAGAATTGGATAGCAGGCCGGGTCTGGCCGCTGATGTGTGTTGTTTCCTTGACCACTCTTTTGATGCTGACGGGTCAATGTAGGCGTATAATGCTTACAAATGTATCCGCGATGTTGGATTTTTGAACGCATATTTTGGGCCTCTCAAGAGAAGTGTCGTGGACGTGTCACCAGAGGAATTTACCTTCGAAAGTGAATCTCAGAGGCTTGCCGGGTATCACGAGGTGGTACATCTCATGTATATTGCCTCTGGTGATTGGCAACTATTTTGGGAGGGGAAATTGGGAAGTTCCTTAAAGGAACCGTTGATGAATGGGATATTTTTCCTGCATTTCGTCCTCCATGCGGGCAGCACTATCACCGCTAAAACGTATGTGCTCATTTGCTTGCCTCCGTTGTCTACGATTTATCGTCGCCTACAGAAGTAACGAGTTGTGGCCATTCAATCTTATCACGAAATGTGAAACCGTTCGCAGAGAGGAACAACTCCGCGAGTTTCGACCTCGTAGTGACTTTTTCGTCTCGAAATCAAGGCTTCCTCGACTCATCGTGGTGGTTAATTCGAAACCAAAGAAAGATTGGCCTGAAGATCTTGTTCGGATGCTCTTGTCGGGTGCCACCATCATTCGATTTGCAAATAAGTTCTTGGACAGGTTCAAGGCGGCCAAGAACTTTGTGCTCTTTGCCATATATATTTGGGAAGATGGCAAAGTTAGTCGCTATTCTCTGTTTCAGAAGCCGAACGACCCAAGGGTATGTCGGACTTTGTATACGACTAAGCTCGCAGGCTGAGTCGTCGTAGGTTTTTTGCAATGATACCATTTCTAGGTTGGACACCTCGGGTGATCGCGCCGAATTTGTACGCCGATTGTACAACCTTCGTGATGTGCTGGAAAGGGACATGGAAGCCGAAGACATGAGAGACACGACAGCGAAGATTTTTCAGCTACAATGCGCTATCGACAAACACCATATGAAGTCGTTTCATACCAACGGTACAACAGAAAACAAGAGCGAACGTGGAGATGACGATGATCGAGGTGCAGGTGCAACAGACTGCGTGGAGCTCGAAGCACACGGCTATGAGGTGGAACCGCGAGACGTTGTGGATGAAAATGGATTTGTAATAATAGAGTCGTTTTCCAATGTGCGGCAACCCCTTTCTACTTACGCCGCGCTGACGCTCGACCTGCAGATGCCGTCTCACATCCTCACCGTATATCAACAGTCGGACCCGAGCAAGAGATTCGTCGCGAAGAAAGTTAGCAAGCAATCGAATGAGCTTGAGTTCCTCAAACGTCTAAATACTTTGCAGCCGAAGTCTGAGCACATTATCTCGTTGCACGAGTCGTTCCAGACACAATCGACGTCGTGGGCCATTCTCCCAGAAATGGATCCCGTCGCCTGGTTCGTCTCGTTCGCACCTAACGAACTTTATGGGAAGGTCGCTCAAGTCTGCCGGGGCCTCATCAAGGGCGTCGCGTATCTTCACAAGTTCTGTATTGCTCACAGGGACATTAAGCCCGAAAACCTAGTTGTCGACAGGGACTTGCCTGAAAATTATCGACTTCGAATTCGCTATACGAGTAAAGGGCGAGGACGAGGTGGTCGATGGCCAATGCGGGACGGAGGGTTGGCTGGCGCCCGAGATGGAGGAGAAGTCGGTGTACAGCCCGATCAAGGCCGACCGGTGGTCAACCGGGCAAGTTCTTCTCTATCTTCTGAACAGGTTCAGGAAAGAAGACAGGGTTCTGAGTACGATTGCGAGGAAGCTGACCACACATAATCCCGAGCGGCGCTCGTCAATGCTTCAAGTCGCCGCATCGCTCTCGGATGTGGTAAACGTAGCTGTCAAGAGGAAGGCCTCGCGATCTCTGCAGGACACAGTGGAAGTCGACGGAGAAAACGCGAAGCGCCCGAGTGCGAAGAAGCAAGAACTTTCGGTCACATAAGTCAATCTGGCTATAACAGCTTCTGCTCCTTGGCATGTCTTGTTCTACAGCTGTCAAAAAGTGTCGGAAGTCATCCAAGACCTTGATCTTCCATTCCCTTCGCCTGTAAGTACACCGAAGTCCCCACATCGTGCCTCACTAAGCTGGCCAATTCTACCCACAATTCTATCTGCACAATGTCTGTTCTGATCACTGCCTCCTTGTGATAAATATCAATGAATTCACTTGGATTGTATACTGCATGCCTTTCGTGGCAGATGTCGACGATCGAGATTGTCAGCTCATTCACTCGATGTGCAAAAGAAGAGCTCCCACGATACCACCCACCAACTCGCTGGCCCCCAACCTTTTGCGGCCCATTGACCGAAATCTGGTGCTACATCGAAGGCAAACGCGACATTTTTAGCGTCTCCATTTTACCTCACCGTCGTATCGATCATCGGGTGTATGGCTACATAGGGTGCTTAAGAATCTCGATTAGATGAGGGGCCTCCGAGAGGAACACGGAATGGTCTTGACCGAGGTTGGACTTCGCTACTTAGTTTGTAGTGCTTTGCTGGCGGATTCGACCTTTTGGTGCCGGAATCATCAATGGGGTTAGACAAATATCACATCGTGCTAGCAAGGATTGATAAGAAGGTGCGGAAACTAAATCCTGCAGTAAGATGCAATATAGACTGTATAGTAACATTGTAATGAACTAAGACATGCTTGAGACTACTATCTATGCATTGCTGGCTGGTGCGAAGAATGTATGTGTCGCAATCAAGCAGCCAGGTGGCTTAAGACTATTTACACTGAAGTTGGTGGCACACCAGCACATCTTCAAATGCTGTGCCACCCCCAGCAAGCCATTTCAAATAAGATGAGGAAGTACAGGTCACAGGTGTCACGGTGTCACATCTGCTGTACTACTTGTACATTTGACAAAGGAGACTCCACATTGACTCTTGTAGCCTGAGTCTATTGCCTCTGTCAAAGCAGTCAAGTACTAGTACATGTACAAGTAGTACGGCCTCAGAGTGGCCTCAGGCTTTTGTCACAGTTGTGCTGACTGGCCATTCAAGCTCATTGTCTCCATCGAATCCGAACAGAAGAATTACTGCTATGCCCCACGAAGCGATTTGTGTGTTTCTGTTGCTCAATTGGTGTATCTTTTGCCAAAAGATACACCAATTGTCTGACTGAACTTCAACCAAGCTGGTTGAAGTTCGGTCAGACAATTGTCAAGGCGACAGCCTGCCTGAAGAAGCATCCGATATCTGCCAGATATCGGATGCTTCTTCAGGCTGCATCATGTGCGGCCCGACTCGGGTGTTTGTCTTATAATAATCCGCTCATTGTCGTGGCATTGTACATCGAGAACTCTGGTAGGGTGACACGATACTTTCTTTTTCAACGTCATGGCGCTGCTCCTAGGGTATGCACATTTGAATCCAAACAATCCTGCATTTTCTCACTGGTTCTTCTAGGTTTCCTACTGCATGTCTCGGACGTCTGTAGCGCTGTTGGATAGCGCGAGTGGGTTCGAGGTGGAAGAGATCGATGGAAGGAGATGGGAAAAGATAGAAATGAGAGGAGGTCAAAAGATTTCCGACACATCCCGACATTCGCCCCGATTCCAAATATTGTTTCTAAACGCCATTACTGTATCAGGGCGCTGTAGCGTCAATCGATGAATGGCGAGGATGTCATCATTCGTGGCCGATATCCGGAGAAGTCCATCGAAAGCACTTGGCACCCTGAAAATCGCCCGAGAGCATTGTAGCATGATGGCAAGACGATTGAGCATGCGGTCGACCAACTTAGTAGCACGGAAGAGCAGTGATGAAAATCGGCGGGCGTCCATTATCGTTGCTGAAATCGTGAGATGTGTTCCGTAGAACTCTAGCCTGACATGATCGCCGATTAATAGAGAAAACGATATCCACGATGGATGGAGCAGGAAGGGGGGGGTCTTACTTTTGGTTTGGGTTGATGAGACGACGCATACGCAACGGCCATGCTTTGTGTGGTGAATGCACACCAGAGTCTAGCTGTGGGAGTGAAGTGCATTGAGGAAGGCCACTCGTGAAAGTGGAAGAGAATGAATGCTACGGACCGGTGCTTTCGTCTCCATCCACGCCTTGGGTGAGAAGAAGCACGCCCACCGCGGGCTGATGCTCTCCTCGTTGATTCCACTTATCTACGTTCCGAAGGCCAGGGAGGAAGAGGGCAAGTCCCAAATGCATTTTTACGCCAACACTTGAGAGAGCATGGTCGGTGACGCACCGTAAAACTGATCTACCAATACGGATCGAAGAATCTCGTGCGTATCGCCGTCGGTACTCGCAATGGTCCTCTCAGCCAGTGTTCTAGCCAGAAATGATTGCATGATAAGTTCCCCTTGTCCCGAGACGCTACAGGCAACGCTGCGTCCACCAGCCAATCGTTCCGCCCAGCAGCCAGAACCAAAGATCGCGGCCTAGTTCGTGTGCGTCTCAAAATAAGAATGAGAGACTCTTTTCGTCGACTGACCTCGCCTACGCGTCCAGAGTGCTTAAGCAATATGCCGCCGCTGAACACCGGTGGAAGGAAGTAAGTCGCGCGCGAGGCCAAGGAAAAGGGAGAGAAGGTGGAAAGTAGGACACACCACACACACCTCGAAACGCCAGCAGCGACCTCAAGTTGCTGCCCGACATCACGCGCCTCCGAGCCGCCCACGAACACGACAGCACCGACCGTGTCCTGTCGCACGCGCAATGGCTCTAGCTCAGCGTCCTCAAGTTCCTTCTCTCCCCGCGGCAGACTCCTAGACTCAAAGCCATGGTCGTCGCCCTTCCAGCGAGAGCTCCGTTCTCTCCACACGCGCCACTCCTCCCTTGCCCTCGGCGCGACCATCTCCTCCGAGTCAGGCGCATCGACGACTCGTACACCTTGCTCTCTCGCAAACTGTACTGCGCCTTCTCCAGCCAGCATCAACGGCGGCACGCGTCCCATCCCCATCTCCATTCCTGGTCCTCTTCCCCGCTTCCGCATTCTTTCCTCAAGGACGCAACGCGCAAGTAACACGGGATTACGCACCCCACGCACGGCGCCAACGCTTCCAAACGAGTATGAGAACGATGGGGATGATGACGATGACGGGAAGCTCCCTTTCTCCGTCGTTGATAACATGAGGGAGGCATCGCACTCGACCTGTCCGTCATATGTGAGGTTCGAACCATAACCAGCGTTAAAATCGGGGTCGTCCTCGAGCGCGGCTATGACGGCCATCGTGGCATGCAGCGCGGACGGTGGGGATGAGGATTCAGAGGAACTGCCGACCGAACTGGTAGTGCCGGTCGGTCTTGGAGTAGTTGCGCCAGAGAATACAGGTAGCGTGGAGGAAATGGCTGCGCAGAGGCTGCGTTTGAGTGAGGAGTCGGACGCTGGTGGGTGATATCCTGCGCCGCCGTGAGCGGCAACAATATATAAGGGTCGATGATGAGAGCGATG
>WNFO01001140.1_pt1 | contig 20480 bp, 19 predicted proteins | sample 5400251 | NCBI WGS metagenome assembly WNFO01 (sample SAMN13153354, study PRJNA577476) | soil metagenome | isolation source: 100 cm saprolite under Madrone tree | place: USA:California | collected 2016-06-14
AAAGAACCGTCCCAGCGCTTGCAGCGGAAAGCGTTCAGCGGATCGCGGGCAGCGGGCAGCAGCGTAGTTTTCAGTTAGTGTTTCTGCTCAGGTTCGACTTTCAGCGTGCGCCGCCCCGCCCGATCTGAGAAAGTCCGCAAATTCGGAGGGAAGCTCGCTTTCGCGAATCGCACGCGCCGCCTCGTCGATGTCGTACGCCACGCGAACGAGCTCGACCCGTATTGCCGATCCCTCGGTCGTCAGCAACACGTAGCACGCGCGCGGGTCTCCATCCTTGGGACGACCAACGCTTCCAGTGTTGATGAACTGAACTCCGCCAACCACGCGCTGCCACGGTTTATGGGTGTGCCCGAAGCAAATGACATCCTCGGACCGTGAACCGAGATCCTTTGCCATCTTCTCGAGAAAAGCATCCGACCTGTCCTCGGTCACGTAGACCGTGTTCAGGGTCTGATTGCCGTGCACGAGTGTGATTGTCGGGCCCGACACGTGGCCGCCGAACGGGCGAATGTCAAGGCGGAAGGGAAGACTCCCCAGATATTCCTTCGTCTCCGGCGTGACGTGCGAACGGGTCCACTCGAATGAGACATGAGATAGCTCTTCGTCGTGCGGAGTGTCGGCTCTGCATCCGCAGTGCTTGTAATCGGTCGCGACGGTCGAATCGTAATTGCCCGAAATGCCGGGAATCGCTCGCTCGCGGAGCAGATCCACCACCTCGTTCGGCCAGGGGGCGTAGCCGGTGAGATCACCGAGATGGTAGATCGCGTCCACGTTCGCCCGCTCGTCAATTTCGGTGAGGACGGCCTGCAACGCGGGAAGATTCGCGTGAATGTCGGAGATCAATGCGAGTCGCTTCATTGCCGGGCCCGGGCAGCTGCACCGACGCGACGTGTCATAACCACGGCCGTCTCGGGACACGCTCCCTGGAATTCCGCGGATGTTTTCACCACGTCCGGAACAGCCGCTCGCGTCGTATGCGTGAAGCCGAAGCGCGGAAAGTATTTCTCGGCCGTGGTCGTCAGGAGATAGAGCTCCTCGATCCCCGCTACTTCGGCGCCCTCCAACAGGTGTTCGACCAGCCGGCGACCGACCCCGCTCCCGCGATGCTCGGGCGAGACGACCGCCGAGCGAAGCAGAGCGACGGCGCCGAATTCTTCGAGGCCAATCGCGCCAGCAATTTCGCCATCGTCTTCAGCGACCACAAAGTTCGAGAAGTTGTCCTTCACTCCGTCGAGTGGCAGATCGCTCGCCGACAGCAGATTCTCGACGGCGGGTAAATCTGCGCTCGTCGCATTTCTGATTCGCATCATGAGCTCCGCGGCTCGGTCATTGTAGGCGTGCGCATCTCAACTCAGAGACAGTCTTCACCGCAGCAATCAGGACCGCAAGAATCGGGGCCACAGCACTGAGCGACTGGCTTCGTTGCGCGGACGAACGCGCTCATGAATGTGGGATCGATCTGCGACGCAAATTCGTCGGCATTCAGACCGCTTCCGCCCAGAAAGGCCGTCGCATCCTCGGCTTTGTATACCCTGGTCGGCTCGATTGATGCTTTCTTGAATCCGACTTCCTGCAGCAGATCCAGAAACTCCCGCTCTTCCAGTGCTCCAGCGACGCAGCCGATCCAAAGCTCCATGTTCATCCTCACCGCTGCCGGAATATCGCCCCGCACGACGACATCCGACACCGCGAATCTGCCGCCCGGCTTGAGTACTCGAAAAGCCTCTTTCAGGACTCTACGCTTGTCACCGGAGAGGTTGATCACACAGTTGGAGATGATTACGTCGACCGACGCATCGGGCAGCGGAATCTGCTCGATCTCTCCTTTCAGGAATTCGACGTTCTCCGCGCCCGCGCGGCGCTTATTCTCGTTGGCGAGCGCCAGCATTTCGTCTGTCATGTCGAGCCCGTAAGCTTTTCCGGTCGGACCGACGCGCTTGGCCGAGAGAAGCACATCGATACCGCCGCCGGATCCGAGGTCGAGAACCGTCTCACCCTCCTCTAGTGCGGCGAGCGCGGTTGGATTTCCGCAGCCTAGCGATGCGAGCACCGCTTCTACGGGTATGCCCGCTTTCTGCTTCTCGTCGTAGAGATCGGCCGTGATTGGATCCCACGCTTCGGTCGTTGCTCCGCAGCAGGCACTCGAACCGCAGCATGGTGTGGCGGCGGCGCCTTCGCTGACGCGGAGCGCAGCCTGGCCATACTTCTCCTTCACGGTGGATTTCAGATCTGAATCATGCGTCATAGGCATCTCGGTACGGAGGAGTTGTCAACTGCAACCGAAGACTACCAGGCCGGGCGGTCGGCTTCACAGTTGGAGGCTACGGGCTCAAGTCACCAATATTTCTTGATGCATAGGTCAAATAAAAAATCAGGCACAGCAGGATTCGGAGCGACTAAGGACGCGCGGCTTCATGCCTGACACCAGGGTCTCGACTTCCTCGAACGCCTCGGGATCCAGCTCGTAGTAAACCCAGCGTCCTTCCTTCCTGTCGCAGACGATCCCCGCGTCCTTTAGCACGCGTAGATGGAACGACAACCGCGACTGAGCGGCGTCAAGCGTGTCGGTCAGCTCACAAACGCACCGCTCGCCTTTGCGGAGCAACTCGATGATCTCGAGTCGGGTCTCGTCGGAGAGTGCGTGGAAGAGCTCGATCGCTCGCTCCGTCCTATCGTGCGCAGCTACGGCCATAACTCCAATATATCAAGAAAAGTTGTTATGTCAATCCCAACTCAATACTACCTGCTGCCCGCTACCCGCGACCCGCTGTACGCTTGCTGCTGCAAACGTTGGGACCGTTCTCGCCGGCGTTCGAGGAATCGCAGTTGGTTGTAGCAAGATATGCGCGGGTGACGTCTCGACGTATTGAGCGCGCGGCGACTAGCGATCAGCGGGTAGCAGGTAGCAGGCAGTGTTCAATATGCTGCAGGTTGAATCAGGGATTAACATCCACCCTCGTGGCCAAAGCGCGACGCCGAACGCCCGCGCCAATCGCCACTTTGAAGCAAGGCTCTTCGACGATCCGGTCATGGGGACATTCCTGTTGCCGCGGATGCGGCGGACTGCGGAATCGTTGGCGTCGGCTCGTATGCAAGGAAGCCGCCGATGAGGATTATTATCGTCAAAACCGCGACCTCGAGTCTTACGGAGCTGGACAATTTCTTTGGTCCATCCGTCGCGTCGAGTCCGGGAAGCAGCCCAAATCGGTTGTACGCACCGAGTCCGACGAGGATCGCGAGCCCTATCATCTTGGCCAGCACGCGGCGTCCGTAACGTGAACCCGTCAGATCAGCCGGAGTGTTGAGAAAGAAAAACGTCTGCAGCAAACCCGAGAGAGCAATCACGATCACTGCGATGAGTGCGACGGAAGAAACACGTCTGGCTTCGACTCGGCAGGCGGGTTCGTCACAACGGGATAGCCAGACGAGCCACACCAATCCACCGATCCATACTGAGCCTGCGACCAGGTGCAGCATCTTGGCGGGAATCGTCCAGTAAGGATCGATGGCGGCCGGATGCCCAATCGCGCCGCTTACAAGCAAACATGCGCCACCCAGAATGAGCCCGGGCGTAGTGCGACGCGCAAACGCAATTGTCCAGAGCGTAAGAAGTGCGAGCATCGTTCGCAGCAGCTCGACACGCCCGATCGTCGAACCCAGCATCGACCCGAGGAAATCGCCACTCAGGCGCCCAGTTGGCGAAACATGATCGAGCCAAGCGATCATGTGTGCGACGAGCAGGATCGCACCGATTGTGATTGCGCCCACGATCACATTTGGGCGGGCGAGATTGCGACGCTCACGCGAGGTCACAACAAAAAAGAGCAGGCCCAGCCCGGTCATCATCGCGCCGAGTCCGAGTCCCCGGAACAGCGCAGCCAGGACGGGGATTTGTTTGTCGTCAGGCGCCGCGACCGAAGAAGGAGAAACGCCAGGGCCGCCCACTGCCGTAGACGTCGCGGTGACCGGCAGCGGCGCGATTGCAGGCGATCGCGAAGTGTCGCGCGCTCCTTCAATAGTGAAACTGAAGCTTCCGGCAACGGGATGACCGTCCGCCGAAAGTACGCGCCAGGAAACTTTGTATGATCCGCTCGTCGGCGCACCACCAACAACACTGCCGACGAGCGTGTGCACATCATGTGGATCGTTCGCAACCCGGAGCTGAGTGCTGCTTCCGTTGGACCGGCCAAGTGTGATCTGGCTCAGCTCCGGAACGATCTGCTCGCTGAAGACGAGACGAATCGACTCAGGCAGCTTCGTGAGACGGCTGTTCGCTGCCGGTATCGAGCGGAGCAGGCTCGCGTGCAGCAACACCTTGGTCGCGGCCTGCGCGACTGCCGCGCAGGCCACGAGACTGAGAGCAATCATCACCGCTCTCAGCAAGCCGCGACGATCGAGCGACAGGCGAGCGATCAAGAAGTCCAGTGCAGGCCCTCGTAGAACGATCGGCCGTCGGCAGGTTCGTAACAACGCACGCGTCGAATATAGAGAGCGGACGAGTCTAAGATAGAGCAGTCGGAGTAGCGCGAGCGATGCGACCCAAGGCGGCAACGAGCGTCAACTCGGTTTCGGGTACCCACTCGACGAGCCAGCGCAGAGTTTTCTGAAACCATTCCCGATCGACGGCTCCGCGCTCCAAAGCTCTGGCCCGCTCGAGTTTGAGCTCTTCCTCCAGTTTTCTCAGGTGTGGAGCGGCCGCCTCTCCATCGATTGCCGTCATTCCGGCTTTTATGCACATCCGCGCCTGGGTGATCGCAGCATCGAATGCGGATTCTAGCTCAGCAGTCGCGGCCAAAGCACTTCTCCGATATCTAATTGTGGAAACGGCTGTGTAAGTAAGTGACTACTTGCATCTCTGGCTGATCAGTTGTAGCTTCCGCCCCCATGAACCATAGAGATGCAATCCTCGCCGCCGCCGCCGGCGTCTTCGCACGGCACGGCTTCCGGGGCTCGACCACTCGTCGTATCGCGGATGCCGCCGGCGTAAACGAGATCACGCTCTTCCGTCAATTCGGGTCAAAGCAAGCGCTGATACACGAAGCAATGCGACACCTGACGCAATCTGCAGTCTTCGCCCTTCTGCCGGATACACCTGTCGACCCGGAGCGCGAGCTAACGGATTGGAGCGAATCATTTATTCAGCATTTGAGACTTCAGAGCTCGATCATCCGTAAGACGATGGGTGAAATCGAAGAACGACCCGACATGCGCGAATTTGCTACCGATGTGCCAAGACGCGCGTCGAGCGATCTCTGTCACTATCTCACCGCCCTCAAGCGCCAGGGGATGGCTACGGAAGAATTCGAGCCAAAGACCGCGGCGGCAATGCTCATGGGGTCGATCTTCGCCGACGCAATGGGACGCGACATGATGCCGGACGTCTTCCCGCAGCCCGAGACAAAGGCGGCGCACAAGTATACGCAGCTGCTTCTCCAGGCATTGGGTGTCGAAAACAGGTCCCGTAAAGCGACGAGCAAGCAGACCAAACGATCGAAACAACTTTCAGCCTGAACAGTGTCTTCCAAAAACAACCAACACCGCGCTCCCGGGCTCGGCAGATTCCTGAAGTCCCTCGCAGTCACAAGTCTGTTCGCGAGTCTATTAACGCCGGCGATCGCCTTCGCGCAGGGAACTCCCATCCTGCCAACGGTCCACACGACCGGGACACCTCGGACGCTCTCGCTCGACGAAGCCGTTCGCATTGCCGAATCGCAGAGCGAGGCGGTCCGCATCGCCCGTGCCGGAGTCCAGCGAGCCGAGGGCCAGCAATACCAGGCGCGCAGCCAAAGACTGCCGCAACTCACAGGATCTGCTGCTTACACTCGCACCCTGGCGTCGCAGTTCTCTGTCGCCGGTGGTGCAACGGTCGTCGATACGACCAAGCCCGCGCCGCCACCCGGTCCGTGTGATCAATACCTTCTCGATGCCTCCGCAACCACGGCCGAGCGGCTGGCAGGACTCGAAGACGCGAATCGCTGCGCCCTCGGCGGGAATCCGTTCGCCTCGTTCGGCGACCTTGGCTTCGGAGCGAAGAATCAGTACAACCTGGGCCTCGCCTTCTCGCAGAACCTGTTCGCCGGCGGGCGCATCTCTGCGCAGAACGCCGTGGCAAACGCGGGGCGTCGCTCGGCCGACATCGAGTTGACCGCGCAGCGCGCACAGCTTCGCCTCGATGTTACCCAGGCGTATTTCGATGCGGCGCTCGCCGACAGGCTGGTCGCGCTGGCGGAATCGTCCGCCGTTCAAACCGACAACGTCCTGAAGCAGACACGGTTGGCCCGGACGGTTGGCAACGTTTCAGAGTTCGACTTGCTGCGCGCCCAGGTTACCAGCGCGAATCAGCGCCCGATCGTGATCCAGCGTCAAAGCGATCGCGAAGTCGCCTACCTTAGGCTCAAGCAGCTCATCAACCTTCCGCTCGAAGCTCCGCTGCAGCTGACGACCGCTGTCGATGACTCCGCCGCGACCAAGGCCGCTCTCGCGAGCATTGGAATCAACAGCGACACGGCTGCAATCGACCGGGCGACGGTCAGACAGGCGTCCGAAGCAATCGATGCGCAGCAGGGACTTCTCAGGGTCGCGAAAGCGCAGAGGTTTCCTACTCTCTCCCTGACCTCGGCGTATGGCAAAGTCGCGTTCCCGCAGACCGGGCTTCCCCAGTCGGGAAGCTTTCGGACAAACTGGACTATTGGCGTCGCATCCCAGTTCCCGCTTTTCACGGGTGGCCGCATCAAGGGCGATCAACTAGTGGCGGAAGCCAACTTGCGTGAGGCGCAGGCCCGGTACGATCAGGTCCGCGAATTCGCCGCGCTCGATTCCCGGGTGACGATCAACAATCTTCTCCAGGCTCGCGCGGCGTGGGAAGCGAGTCAGGGGACGGCGGAGCAGGCAGCACGCGCGTATGCGATCGCGGAGGTTCGATACAAGGAGGGCATCTCGACGCAGATCGAGTTGAACGACTCGAGAATCCTGCTCGAGCAGGCGGTCACGAATCGCGCGTTGTCAGCGAGAAATCTGCAGGTCGCGCGAGTGAAGCTGGCGCTCCTTCCTGATCTTCCGTTGCAAAGCACCGGGACGACCCAGACTCCGAGCCAGTCGGCAGCCACGCAACAAACGCAGTCGCAGCAGGGCACTCCGTCTACTCAAGCCGTGCAGACGCAGGGACAGCAGACAACCGGCATTCCACCACAGTAAGCACTCAGAAGAGAGTCATACATGAAGCTAAATCGCAGTATTTCGAGAAAGAGCGCGGCTGTTTTGCTGGGTCTTTCTGCCATGATCCTCGTCAATGCATGCAGCAAAAGTGACAAGGTCTCGGCGGCAGAAACGGCAAAACTGGAAACCATGGTAGTGGGGCCGGAGAACATCACCGTTGCCTCCAATGGATCCATCATGACCGGGCCTTCCATCTCCGGAACGCTCGAGCCTGACCGTGAAGCCGTGCTTCGCGCGCAGGTCTCTGGCAGCGTTCTCCAGACATATGCGGATCAGGGCCAGGCAGTGAATGCCGGCACCGTGCTCGCGCGGATAGATGCGTCGGGAATTCAGGACGCTTACACCTCGGCGCGCGCCGGGCTTGTCTCCGCGCGGAACGCGGCCGACGTGGCAGCGAAAGATCTCGCTAGAAACGAGAAGCTTCTCGCCGCGGGGGCGATTGCCGAACGGGATATCGACCAGTCGCGTCGGGCATCGATCGCGGCGCAGGCGGCGCTCGAAGATGCGAATTCCAGGCTGGCGACCGCCGAGAAGGCGTACCGCAGCACGACCGTCACTGCGCCCTTCAGCGGAGTCGTCAGCGAACGACCCGTCTCGGCGGGCGATGTTGTCCAGCCGGGCACGGCGCTGTTCACGGTCGTCGATCCATCGAGCATGAGGCTCGAAGCTTCGGTTCCGGCCGAGCAGCTCGCATCGATCCGTATCGGTGTGCCGGTGAATTTTACGGTCAGCGGTTATCCGGGTCGCGAATTTGTGGGACGCATCACTCGCATCAATCCGACCGCGGATCCGACGACCCGCCAGGTGCGCATCTACGTCTCGATTCCGAATGAAGGGCGCGCGCTCGTCGGCGGGTTGTTCGCGAACGGCCGGATGTCCACCGCAACGAAGATGGGGCTGGTCGTCCCGCAGGCCGCGGTCGATGTGCGCGGGTCGATTCCATCCGTCGTGCGGATTAAACAAGGCAAGGCGGAGAAAGTCCCGGTAAAGATCGGTCTGACGGACAAGACGTCGGAGACGATCGAAGTATTGTCGGGCCTGCAACCGGGCGACACGTTGCTTATGGGCGCGGCCATGGGAATAACTCCGGGAACCCCCGTAAGAATCTCGGCACCGACGGCGAATAGCGGTAAGGGGAGCTGATTCTATGATTATTTCAGATTTTGCGATCAAGCGCCCCATGATCACCGTCGTAACGATGGTGGCGCTCGTGGTATTCGGACTGTTCGCGCTCTGGCGCCTTCAAACCGACGAGTTTCCTGACATTCAGCAGCCGGTCGTGCTGACCTTCATTCCTTATCCGGGCGCATCACCGGAAGGCGTCGAGCGCGAGATCCTGAAGCCGGTCGAGGACGCGATCAAGGGGATCTCCGGCGTCGACAAGATCTACGGCACCGCCGGCGACGGATACGCTCAGATCATTACGCTGTTTCTGTTCGAGAAGGATCCTCAGATCGGCTCGCAGGACATTCGCGACGCGATCTCCGGAATCCGCTCCGACCTTCCGGTCGAGATGAAGGAGCCGGTGCTACAACGATTCGATCCATCGGACCAGCCGATCGTGTCGATGACGATCGCTTCGCCGGCATTGACTCCGGCCCAGCTCACACGACTCGCCGATCCTGACATCACCAGCAAGCTGAGAGGAATTCCGGGCATCGCCCAGGTGCAGCTAGTTGGTGGCGTGAAGCGCGAGATGACGATCCAGCTGAGACCGCAATCGCTTCAGGCGGCCGGCATCAGTGTCGGCCAGGTCGTCGGGGCGCTCGAAGCGCAGAATCTCGCCGCGCCGGTTGGACGCCTCAACGGAAACCTGGACGAGCGCACGATTCGCTTGCAGGGTCGTCTCGAGGGGCCACAGGATTTTATGAACCTCGTCGTTGCCGAGCGAAACGGTCAGATCGTGAGGTTGGGTCAGGTCGCCGATGCGATCGACGGCACGCAGGAGCAGCGCTCGCTCGCGCTGTACAATGGGAATGAGGCGGTCGGTATCAACATCGTCAAGGCGAAGGGCTACAGCACGACCGATGTGAGCTCAAAGGTTCGCGCGAAAGTAGCGGAGATCCAGAAGACGCTCCCAGCCGGCGTGAAGATCGACGTCGTGAAAGACTCGGGTCTCCGTGTCAAAGCATCGGTGACCAACGTCGAAGAGGCGCTTCTCATCGGAGCCCTTCTCACCGTGTTGGTGGTGTTCGTGTTCCTCAACTCGTGGCGATCCACTGTCATCACTGGTCTGGCCCTTCCAGTGTCGGTGATGGCGTCGTTCATAGCAGTGTGGGCGTTCGGTTTCACGCTCAACACGATGTCGCTGCTCGGATTGTCGCTCGCGATCGGAATTCTGATCGACGACGCCATCGTGGTGCGCGAGAACATCGTGCGCCACATCGAGATGGGTAAGGACCACATGACGGCGTCGCACGAGGGCACCGACGAAATCGGTCTTGCCGTCGCAGCCACGACCTTCTCGATCGTCGCGGTATTCGTTCCGGTTGCGTTCATGTACGGAGTGGCGGGGCAGTGGTTCAAGCCATTCGCTCTCACAATCGCGGCCTCGGTGCTGGTGTCGCTGTTCGTGTCGTTCTCACTCGACCCCATGCTGTCGGCGTACTGGGCCGACCCGCAGGTGGAGGCGGGCGAGCATCGCAATCCGATCGCCCGCACGCTCGAGAAGTTCAACCACTGGTTCAACCGGATGGCACAGCGCTACAAGGGGCTGATTGCCTGGGCGCTCGATCACCGGGTGGCGGTGGTTCTGCTTGCGCTGGCCTCCTTCGTTATCGCGCTCGCTCTTCCTGCCGTGGGATTGGTTGGCGCGAGCTTCTTCGGGGCCGAGGATCAGTCGGAGGTCAACGTCGCTATCGAGACCCCGCCGGGGTCGAATCTCGCTTACACGCGGATCAAGGCTGAAGAAGCGGCTCGAATGGCACGCACGCATAAGGAAGTCACTTTCACTTTTACGACGCTTGGTGGAAGTACGGGCGACGTGAACGTCGGAAACATCTACGTGCGACTGATACCTAAAGCCGATCGCAGCATCGGCGCTGAGGCTTTCGGCCGCGAGCTGCGGCAGGAAGTCGGGCACATCGGTGGCGCGACAATGTCCGTGTTCACCAACGATTTTCAGGGCGCGCAGAAGCAGATTCAGATCGAAATGCGTGGTGGCACTTCCCAGGAACTGGCGACGACTGCTGAAGCGATCGCCGAGCAGGTGAAACAGGTAAAGGGCGCGGTGGATGTCGGGTTGTCGACCAAAGGCCAGAAACCGGAGCTCAACGTCGAGCTGAATCGTGGGCTGGCCGGTACACTCGGAGTCACCGTAGGTCAGGTGGCTCAGGCGCTACGTCCAGCATTCGCCGGAATCAAGGCCGGGGATTGGGTGGATCCGAGCGACGAGACACGTGAGGTAAACGTGCGCCTCGCTCCTGAATCCAGACAGCGTGCCGCAGATCTGGAACAACTTCCGCTCGTAGTAACTGGACCCGATGGTCAACCGAGAACGTTGCCGCTTGGCCAGATCGCGACGGTTACGCAGGGACTCGGGCCGGCGCAAATCACCCACTTGAATGGCGATCTCGTCGTGACCGTTCAGGCGAACACCTCCAATCGTCCGCTGACGGAAGTGATGAAGGACATCAACGCCCGGATTGCCAAGATCACTTTTCCGCCCGGTGTGCACATGACGCAGGGCGGTGAAGTCGATAGCCAGAACGAAGTGTTCGGTCGCATCTTCTCGGCGCTCGGCATCGCGGTGATGCTGATGTACCTCATTCTCGTCATGCAGTTTGGCTCGTTCCTCGAGCCGCTGGCGATCATGATCTCGCTGCCACTGTCGCTCATCGGCGTGATGTTGGCGCTCATGATCACCGGCACGACGATCAACATCATGAGTCTGATCGGAGTGATTCTGTTGATGGGCATCGTAGCCAAGAACGCGATTCTGCTCATCGATTTCGCCAAGTGGGCGCGCGAGAAGGACGGAATGCCGAGGCGCGAAGCGCTGATTCAGGCGGGCGCGATTCGTCTGCGTCCGATCATGATGACGACGCTGGCACTCATCGCGGGCATGTTACCCGTCGCGCTCGGCATCGGTGAAGGCGCCGAGTTCCGTGCGCCACTCGGACGCGCGGTGATCGGCGGCGTGATCACATCGACGCTCCTCACGCTAGTCGTGATCCCGACGTTCTATGAGATTCTCGACGAGTGGAGAGAGTGGGTATTCAGGAAGTTCGGCGTGTACAAGCAGCGCACTGCTGAACACCCGATACCGCGAGCGGCCAGGGCGACAGCCAGTGGAGACACCGTGGAGAAACTGGCATAGAGAACCGCAACTGAAGACTACCAGCCGTGGGCCGTCAGCTTTGCAGTTGCTGGCTGCTGGCTGGAGACGTCAGTATTCGGCGAATGCGTCGTCCGGGTAGCAGTACAGCCACCGCTCGCCGGGCTCGGCAGACGCAATGACTGGGTGACCACTCGCGCGCGCATGCTTCGACGCGTGCTTGTTGGGCGAATCGTCGCAGCAGAGTGTTTTGCCGCATTCCTGGCAGGTCCGCAAATGAACCCAGGATGCGCCGATTTTCACGCACTCTTCGCATTCCCGCTTCTTCGGAAGTTTGACGGTTTTGATCGCGCGGATGTGAGCACACGGGGCGTTGGCAGCCATATCAGTCACTCTCCATCAGCGTGGTGCGGTGACGACGATCGAGGTCGCACCCCTCGCATCGACCCATACGTGCGTTGGAGTGCGCGCGATGCGCATGACAACCATGTCGCATCCTGGACAGCGCATCACCGTACCCATCCCATGCGCATAGACGACGAGTGCGCCAATCGTCCGCGTCGTCCCACAGCCGGCACACTTTGCGCGAGCGGCTGTCAGATCAGGAACGAATAGCTCGCTCAGTATTCCCGCCGCGGCATTGCCGTCAACGGGCTGCATGTCGCCGTTCGGTTTTCGGGTAGCACGTTTCATCATCGGCTCCTTCCGCTCAATGAAATTGTTCTGAATGCTAGATCGACCCACCGGTTGGGCCGAACCGTTCCGTCTTGACGAGACCTGGCTGGTGGCCGAGCTCGACCAGGTTGGCAGCTACTGCTTCGACCAAAGGAGTCGGGCCGCAGACATATACGCGCGGCTGTTCGGTCGCCGGCCATGCCACCGCCTCGAGCATAGCGCGGTCAATTCTGCGTTTGAATCCGGTCCATCCATCAGGCTGCTCGCGAGTGAGCGTGTGACTGACCTCGAGGGTTGTGTCCTTCTTTGCCAGGTGGGCGAGCTCGTCCCGATAAATCACGTCGTCCCACCGGCGCGAAGAGTATAGCAGTCGCACCGGAAGTCGATGCCGGGCGCCCATGTCGGCCGTTCCGAGCGCGATATCGCGGTGGCGCACCATCGCCATCAACGGCACGATTCCCGAACCACCGCCGATTAGAAGGAGCGGCCCTCCGGTCGCAACATCCCAAACGAAGTATCCGCCGATTGGGCCGCGAAGCTCCAGCTTATCGCCGGAGCGCAGCTCATCGGAGAGATATGGTGAGACTTCACCATCGTCGAGGCGCTCGACGGTGAGCGCAAGCCGGGAATCTTCCGGTGGGGACGCGATAGAGTAGCTACGCTCGGTCTGGTACCCGTCTTCCGCTGTGAGTCGTACGTCCACGTGCTGCCCGGCGCGATGGCCAGGCCACCCCGGAACGTCGAGGGTGAGCGTGCGGGTCTCAGGAGTTTCGTTCACGACATCGATCACCGTCGCGAACCGCCAGACAATCTTTGGTGCCGCGGCAACGCTGGTCACTCGTCGCCGGCGTACCGTTGCTCACGCCAGGGATCGCCGTAGTTGTGGTAACCCAGCGATTCCCAGAACCCCGGCGTATCGCTTTCCATGAGCCGGAGCTCACGAACCCACTTTGCGCTCTTCCAGAAATAGAGATGCGGCACCAGCAGGCGGGCCGGGCCGCCGTGCTCCGGCGGGAGCGGAGCGCCGTTGTACATGAATGCGACCCATGCCTTTCCGCCCATCACGTCGGCGAGTGGAAGGTTGGTGGTGTAACCGCCGTCGCACCTCGCCATTACGTACGGCGAAGACGCGATTCCTTTCGCTGCCGCTTCCGAGAGAAGGGTGTCAACCGAGATACCTTCCCACACCGTATCGAACTTGGACCACTTGGTGACGCAGTGGATGTCTTTCGTGGTCGTCTGGCGCGGAAGCGCAACGAACTCGTCCCACGTCCAGCGCGCGCTTCGGCCGTCAGCACCGCGCAGCGTAAAGTCCCAGGCAGCAAGCGGAATGCGCGGCGTCGGGCCCGCGGAGAGAACTGGAAAGTCCCGGGTCTCATACTGGCCGGGAGGAAGTCGCCCCGCAGTGTCCGCGGACTGTCGTCTTCCCCGAAAGCCTCGAGAGATCAGTGACATCGTCGTGACGAGTTTGAGTGACTGCCAGAATCTGTCATATGGCTGTTCTTCACTCCTGCAGCGCCTGATGCACGAAGGAAACTGCTATGGATCCCTCGCCTACCGCTGACGCGACGCGTTTGATGTTGCCGGCCCGGACATCCCCAACGGCGAACACTCCGGGCTTGCTCGTTTCCAGAAGATGCGGAGAACGAGCCAACGCCCAGTTCGCGGCAGACAATTCATCCACCGAGAGCTCCGACCCCGTCTTGATGAATCCGTGATCGTCGAGGGTGACACAACCGTCCAGCCAGCTAGTGCTCGGGTTTGCACCCGTCATGACGAAGACGTGTCGAAGGTCCTTGCGCTCCGTTTTCGTACCGTCATCCCGCTGTCGCAAATGCACGGTCTCGAGGTGATCATCACCTTCGAGCGCGGCGATTTCGGTGCGCGTGTGCACTGTGATCCGTGGATCTTCTTCGATGCGCCGGATCAGGTATCGCGACATGGTCTCGGCCAAGCCATCGGCTCGTACGAGCATGTGTACATGCCTCGCCGACTGGGCGAGAGATACGGCAGCCTGTCCTGCGGCGTTGCCGCCGCCCACGACGCAAACCTCTTCACCGGCGCACAACTTCGATTCAATGAACGTGGCGCTGTAGTACACGCCGGCATTTTCGAACTGCGAAATGTTCTCCAGCGGAAGCTTCCGGTATTCCGCGCCGGTCGCGATGATGACCGTACGCGCGAGTATTTGCGCGCCGTCGTCGGTTTCGATGATGTACTGCCTCGTGTTACACCTGAGCCGCTTTGCAGCCTTCGTGACCATCAGGTGCGCGCCGAATTTCAGTGTTTGAGAGTAGGCGCGCGCCGTCAGCTCCTGGCCCGAGATCCCGGAGGGAAAGCCGAGATAGTTCTCGATCCTTGAGCTCGATCCGGCCTGCCCTCCCGGAGCACCAGATTCCAGCACCAACACGTCAAGGCCTTCCGATGCTGCGTACACAGCCGCGGCGAGGCCTGACGGTCCGGCGCCGACGACCACAGTGTCGTGCATCTGCGCCTGGTCGATCGGGTCGTTGAAGCCGAGGCAATCAGCGATGTCGCGATTGCTCGGATTCCGCAGAACCACCTCGCTACGGCAGATAATTACAGGGATATCGGTGACAGCGACCTGAAATCGATCCAGAAGCTCCTGTACGCCGGTGTCACGATCGAGGTCGATGTACCTGTACGGATGGCTGTTTCGGGTCAGAAATTCCTGAATGCGAAGCGTTTCCTGCAAGTGTGTGGATCCGATTAGAACGACGTCACCGATGCCGCTCGCGACCAATCTTGCCCGCCGCAGGAGAAACGCGCGCATTAAGATCTCGCTCAAGTCGGCGTCTGTCTGCACGAGCTCCAGCAGCTGCTGGTGATCGACTTCGATCACTTCGCCTGCTTCGCCGGCACGGATGGAAAACACTGCTCGCCGGCCTGAAAGGAGATTGAGCTCGCCCGAGATCTGACCGGGCTTATGTACGACGATGATCGCCTCGATGCCGTCGGACAACCGGACAATGTCCAGGTGTCCGGAAACCACCACAAAAAAGCTCGCGTTTCTGGCGCCCGCTTTCACGAGCACCTCGCCGCGCTCTACCTTGCGCAAATGGCCGTGTGCGGCGACGCGCGCGATCTGCGCCTCGGTAAGCGTGGGAAATGCCTGATCGCCTGCCGTGTCCGTCGACGGCAGCGCGACCTCGGGATCCGCGGCCGCCGACCGGAGTCCCTGTATCATCGTCGCTTCAATAGTCGACAAGCGTCACCCACTCCGGATTCGGGATTGATCGGCAGTGCCAGCTATTGCAACCTGTGAGCTCGACCCAGTCGTGGTCAAGGCCTGGCCACGTGACGCATGACACTCTTTTTGCATTCGATCTTTCGATCGCCCGACCAGGTGGGCTGTCGACCAATCGATGATCACTGCCCCAGGTATGAGTACGTCTGGCTTTGGGAAGTTGAAAATGCCTCTACGCCGGGCAATTCCGTGCACGTAAGTCTCTGGGCCTGGGTCCTTTTCGGAACCCTGGTGCTATTGGCTCTTGCCCTCGACCTGGAACTCCTCCACGGAAAGCGCGACGAGCAGCGCCGGCTCACTCTGCGAGCAGCTGCGCTAAGAAACGGCGCCTGGGTCGCTCTTGCGCTGCTGTTTGGTCTCGGTGTGCTCGCGGTGTACGGGCAGGCTGCCGCGTTGACCTATGTCACCGCCTATTTGCTCGAGCAGTCCCTCTCGATCGACAATGTCTTCGTTTTCGTGTTGATCTTCTCCGAGCTGCGAATTCCACCGGCCCAGCAGCGGAGCGTATTACTATGGGGTGTGCTGGGCGCGCTCGTTATGCGTGCTCTGTTGATCGGCGCTGGACTGCTCCTGCTGAACCGGTTCCATTGGGTCGTGTACCCTTTCGCCGCGCTCATCATTTTTGCGGCGTTTCGCCTGGTGTGGGGCAAGCAGAAAGAGCAAGAGCTGGTAGTCGCCGCGTGTTCGATCTGCAACACATGGGTGGCGCGACTCATCCCCATCACTCCGCAGTATCACGGCGGCAGCTTCGTCGTGCGCCAGGCTGACCGAGGTGGGCGGCTCGTTGCTACTCCGCTTCTCGTGGCGTTGATCATCATCGAGACCACCGATATCGTCTTCGCGCTCGACTCTGTGCCCGCGGTCCTCGCGATTACGCGCGATCCTTTCATTGTCTACACCTCAAACATCTTCGCCATGCTCGGCCTGCGTTCGCTCTACTTTGTTCTGGCGGGAGTCGTCGATCGCTTCCGCTACCTCAGGGTCGGACTCGCCGCGATTCTCATTTTTTTTGGCGCGAGACTCTTACTGGGCGATGTTCTGGAGGTTCCGACAGGAGTGTCGCTGGGTGTAATTGCGGCGGGGCTCGCACTCTCTGTCGCCGCTTCAATCAAGTGGCCTGGCCCGAGCGCTCGTCCTGCCTCATCCGGTTGACGATCGTGATCGACCAATGACGAGCGCTACTTCGTGAATCGCTCAGTCGCGAATGTCACCCAGTCGCCCTTCTGGTTCTTCGAGCGCATGAGCGTTGACCAGGCGCGCGTGACCGGATCGAAGGTGAAAGTGTTGTAAAAAGGACCGTCCGGATACTCGAACACCATCCGAATGGCATTTCCATCGCGCGTGCCGTATCCGAGTGTTTCCGAGAAGCGTCCACCGAATACGTCGATCCAGTGGACGACGTATCGCTCGCTGGCATTGTCGTATCCGATGAATACCATCGCTTCGTAACCACTTGGCGTAGCGGTACGCGGAGCATCCTGGTAGTGCAACAGGAGAAACTGGTGGTTCAAGACCCATTCACCATGTGCAGTGCTGCTTGTTGCGCGACCACGCATTGTTCGCTCGATGCGCCACTCGCCTGCCAGATGATCTAGCAGGGTGTCGTGCACCACCCGCTCGCGCCCGTCGAGCGGAGGACTGGCTTCCTGCGCTTTCGCCGCAGGCGCGGCTCCAATCAGGGCCGTCGCGAACAACACCAGCAATGCACGCGACCTGTATCGGCGTGAGCGTGGAAACATCCGCTCGAAGTTCCGCACAGGTCGCGATGCTGCCAAAATCCGCCTCATACTAAGTACCGCGCTGACTGGCAATTAACGGTTCAGGCACGCATCTCCGGATTGCTGGTCGTCGATGACGTGGTGCTCGCCGGGAATGCGGATTTCACATCGTCGTAGGTCACCTGGTCGATCGCGTGCTGACTCACCCATTGAAGCGCAAAGTCGGCGACTTCCTCCCAGCCGTCCTGACCAACGGTGTGGTGGGTGCGATTTGGAAATTCTCTGTAGTCGGTGACCGCGGTCGAGTTGTTGATGTACTTCCGGACATTGGCCCTGTTGACCGAAGCCGGCACCGTATGATCCTTGCCGCCGGCGATGAACAGGAGCGGCGCCCTCGTGCTGTTGGAATAGTCCACCTTGGACGCAGCGCTCGGATTAAACGGGGAGAGCGCGGCCTCCCAGAGAATGTGCGCGGCACCCGGAATTGCATATCGGTCGTAGACTTTCTTCGATGCGACCGGATCCAGCTCGTTCGTGAAGGCGTAGTTGAACTGGTCGGCCGTGAGCGCGACGGCCTGATTGAGCGAGAACGGATTGCCAAGAATCGGGAACGAAGAGCGGATTTGTGACAACGGAAGCGTCAGAACTCCCGCGGTCGCCGCCGCGTCGATGCCGACTCCAGCGGCGCCAAGTCCGCGGTCGAGCAGAACCTGCACGATGAGTCCGCCGAAAGAATGACCCATCAGGATTGGCGGATTCGGGAGCTTGGTGATGATCCGCACGTAATGGTCGATTACGGTCGAGAGCTTCAAGCCTTTGAGCGGCGTCGGATCACGCCGCAATGCCTCCACCTCTCCTTCGAGCCCCGGCCACGATGGCGCCATGACGGTGTAGCCCGCCTTCTGGTAATGATCGATCCAGTGTTCCCAGCTTCGCGGAGTGAGCCAAAGCCCGTGAATCAGAATTATGGTCGGCTTGTTGGAGCCACGTCCGTTAGTGCTCATGATGTTCTCCGTTGGAGGGATGCCGCGAATTCTTTTTCCACCGCGATCACGTTGTAGCCGTCCTTCTCGAGGATGGGAATAACGTACTGCCAGCCCAGGGCATCCGCGAACGCGCCGGTACCACATTGTCGGTACGTCGAGTTAGCGATTCCTGAAGCGCGAGCATCCGGAGCCCCGAGAGACAGCATTACGGTCACAACGCCGACAGGACTGGAAACACCAAGACGTGCTGAACCCGTCAGTCATGTAATAAACTTCGGGGATGAGATTGGAAGAGCTGGTCCGGGCTTCAGCGATGGTTGCGGCAACTCCTGGCCGTCTGGAAAAGATTTCGAAGCTGGCGGATCTATTCAGGCGTGTTCCGCCAGACGACTTGCCGATAGCGATTGGCTTCCTGACAGGCTCGCCGCGTCAGGGCAGACTTGGCGTTGGCTGGGCGACAGTCGCCTCCGCGGAGGATCGCCAGGCGGCGACAGCGTCCACTCTCGATTTGCGCGACGTAGACTCTCTTTTCGACCAACTGTTGGCGGCGCGAGGCAAGAATTCAACTAGCGAACGCGCGCGGCTACTTGGCGATCTGTTCTCGCGCGCCACCGCCGAGGAGCGGATTTTCCTGGGTGGGCTCATCATCGGCGAGGTACGCCAGGGCGCGCTCGAGGGTGTGATGCTCGAGGCAGTTGCGAAGGCCGCCGCATTGCCCGCAACCGCTGTACGCCGAGCAGTGATGATGGCCGGAGATCTCGGAGTCGTTGCGCGCGCGGTCCTCGGCGATGGCGAGGCAGGGCTAGCGCAGTATCAGCTGCAGCTTTTCCGTCCCGTGCAGCCGATGCTCGCGGATGCTGCATCGACACTTCGGGATGCTCTGAGTGGAGACGTCCCGGCAGCCATTGAATGGAAGCTCGACGGAGCGCGGATCCAGGTGCATCGCAATGATGATCGGGTGGCCGTGTACACTCGCAACCTCAACGATGTCACGGCAGCGGTGCCAGAGGTCGTCGAGGCCGTCGCCGCGCTGCCTTCGCGCGAAATGATTCTCGACGGCGAGGTCATCGCGCTCGCTTCAGACGGGAAGCCCCACTCCTTTCAGACCACGATGCGCCGATTTGGGCGGCGCCTGGATGTCGCACAGCTTCGCGCCGAACTGCCGCTCACGGCGTTTTTCTTCGATGTTCTGTTTCACGAAGGCGACAGCCTGGTCGACAACCCGCTCTCCGAGCGACTGGAGCGACTTGGTAGTGTGGCTCCCTCACTGGGTGTGCCGCGGATCATCACCGCGAATCTCGAAGAAGCGTCGCGATTTCGGGATGATGCTCTGGCGCGCGGGCACGAGGGCGTCATGGTCAAGTCGCTGTCCGCGCCCTACACGGCTGGCCGGCGCGGCTCGGCGTGGCTCAAGGTGAAGGAGGCGCGCACGTTGGATCTCGTCGTCCTGGCGGTGGAGTGGGGCTCAGGCAGGCGGAGAGGTTGGCTCAGCAATCTTCACCTGGGCGCACGTGACCCAGCGACCGGCGGTTTCGTGATGCTGGGCAAGACGTTCAAAGGAATGACCGACGAAATGCTGGCGTGGCAGACGACGGAGCTACTCGCTCGCGAAGTTCGCCGGGACGGTCACATTGTATACGTACGCCCTGAGCTCGTAGTCGAAATCGCGTTCAACGATGTCCAACGCAGTCCGCAGTATCCCGGCGGCGTGGCGCTGCGTTTCGCCCGCGTCAAGGGATATCGCCCCGATAAACGCGCAGTCGACGCGGACACGATCGACACAGTACGAGCTTTCTTGCCGCGACACGCATGACCCGTAGACGATCGTTGCCGCGGGAAGCCTCTGTAACAATTTTGTCGCAGAGGCTTCCTCGGGTTCAGCGGTATGCGTTTTCTTCTTCGCCGCGATGCCGCCAAATCAGATTCAGGCGCGTGCCGCGTTGGGGACGGCTCGCTTGACGTCCTGCTGGACCGATATCATCCTGCTGGCGGCGATGAGGAGAAGCACTCCGCTGAAGATTGCGAATCCCGCAAGCACACCCAGGAGCGTGGCGAGAGTTGCCGCCGGGTTCATAAACGCGAACACCCCTCCGGCAATCGCTACGAGAGCGAACGCCATTGTCCATCCCCAGGAGAGTCCGATGCTACGCTCCTGCCACGCTACGTACGCGGCGATGATTCCTGAGAGGGTGAGCCAGTACGCCGTCCATATAACCGCGAATGTCAGCGAGAGACCGGGGAAGTAATACAGGGCCGCAACGCCGAAGGCGACGCCGACAATTCCCGCGAGCAACATCACCCACCAGTGCTGCACTATGCCGCGGACACCGAATGAGCGGACG
>WNFO01003263.1_pt1 | contig 20480 bp, 18 predicted proteins | sample 5400251 | NCBI WGS metagenome assembly WNFO01 (sample SAMN13153354, study PRJNA577476) | soil metagenome | isolation source: 100 cm saprolite under Madrone tree | place: USA:California | collected 2016-06-14
TCGCCGACGGGCCGGCCGCTTTTATTGCGCAGTTGGAAAAACTGCGCAAAGGCTAAGCGCCGCCTTCTATCGTCGCTTCGCTTCGCGAAGCGCGATGCTAGATCGACAATCACACGCGCGCTGCGTCGCCCAGAGGGCGACGGCTACAAGTTCTCGATCTTAGTTCACTTTGTCGGCTTCAAATGCGCGCTGGAGCACGTCGGCGAGTTCGCGGCGCGTGAATGGTTTGGGCAACGCGCCGCGAAATCCGTAGGTTAGAAATTCCGAGACAGCGGCTTCATCGGAGTAGCCGCTGCAGATGATCGCGGTAACTTTTGGATCGAGACTGCGCAGCCGCGCAATCGTGGCGAGACCGCCCATCCCGCCGCGGACGGTCGCATCGAGAATGACCGCCTGAAAATTTTCGCCAGCGCGTAGAGCGCGCTCGTAGATTTTCACCGCTTCGAGCCCATCCGGCACTGCGGTTACCTCAAAGCCGAGCGTGCCGAGCAGGTCCGAAGTGATTTCGCGAATGGCCGCTTCGTCGTCCATCACCAGGATGCGCTGATGATTGAACCGGAAGGGACGCCTCGTAATTCGCGGCCCGGGCGCACCCAGTCCATGTTCGGCCGGAAGGTAAAAAGCGAACGTCGATCCTTCCGTGGAAGAACTCTCGAGGTGTAGCATTCCGCCGTGCTTCTTCACGATTGAATAGCTGATGGCCAGGCCCAGGCCGCTCCCGGTTGGTTTGGTTGTGAAATAGGGATCGAAGATCTTCATGGCCAATTCCGGCTCGATCCCGCGACCGCGGTCGGTGATCGTGATTTTGATGTAACGCCCAGCCTGAAGCAGCGCGCCCGGTTTGTCTTCGAGTTCCACGTTGCACGCGGAGATGCGGACGGCGCCGCCGTGAGGCATCGCTTCGCGTGCGTTGATCATAAGCGCGTTAATCACTTGCTCGATCTGCCGCGGATCGACCTCGGCTTTCCAAAGATCAACCGGGATGTCGAGGTCGGCGCGCAAACTGGAGCCATAGAGGGAGATTTCAGCCGCCTGGCCAAGCAAATCCGAGACCGAGGCGATTCGCTTGAGGGGCGCGCCACCTTTCGAAAAAGTGAGCAGCTGACTTGAGAGATGAGCGGCGTGTTCCGCAGCCTGACCAGCTTTGGAAAGAAACGAAAGCAGACTGGTCGCATCGCTGGGCACTTCGATCTGCGCCAGGCCAATGTTGCCTGAGATAACCGTCAAAATGTTATTTAGATCATGGGCGATCCCGCCCGCCAGGGTACCGAGCGACTCGAGCTTGTCGGTCGTGAGCCGCTCTTCCTCGGCACGTTTGCGCTCAGTCACGTCGCGGAAAAAAACCGACACTCCGCCGCCGCTCGGATACGCGTGCATCTCGAACCAAACCTTGCCCGCGGCGTCGCTCGCTTCGAATTCCACCGGCATTTGCTCGGTCATCACGCGGCGATAATTCACCTCGAAGGGCGATCCATTCAGCTGGGGAAATTCTTTCCAAAGCTCCTTGCCGATGACCTCATCACGCCGGCGGCCGAGGAGCGTCTCAGCTTCAGGGTTGAGATAAATAAATTTCCATTCCCGATCCACCGCAAAAAATGCGTCCGTCGTCTTCTCCAGGATTTCGGTCATAGCGCGGGCCGACTCCTGCAAGGCGACGCGCGCCTGATTGCGTTCCGCGAGCTCCCGGATTTGCCGCTCTGCCACGGAAAGCCGCACATTCAACAATGCGAGATCGAGCGGCTTGGTGAGGTAATCGTTCGCGCCTGCTGCCAGCGCCTGTTCCAAATCTTCAGTATCATCGCGCGCCGTGACGAGGAGAATAAACATCTCATCGCCACGCGGCTGGGCACGCAGCTCCCGACAAAGCTCGATCCCGCTTTTCCCAGGCAACATCCAATCGAGAATCAGGAACGGGAACGCCTGCACCGCGATCGCTTGTTTGGCCTCTTCCGCGCTGCCGACCGCCACGACCTCGTGTCCGCGTCGCTCGATCAAGCGTTGCAGATTTTTGCGGCTCTCCTGATGATCCTCAACCAGCAATATTCTCATGCTTGGAATTTTCCCATCCAAAAAGTTCCCCGAATTCGATCTCCCAGGGCCGCGCCGTGGCACAGCGGATCACCATTTTGACGAGCAAGATGACTGCCAAGATGAGCGCAATTCGCCGCGGCTCCTCCATTAGTCCACTGCTCCCGTCTGCCTTGCGTTACGAGCCGCCTCTGCTAGATACACGCATCCAGTTCGCCGCATCGACTCATGTCCGTTTCTCGTTTGCTCTTCTTCTCTTCCCTCGGACTCCTCGCAGCACATCTCGTCCGCGCGGAGACCACGATTGCCGCGCAAGCCGCGCGAGAAAATAAGCCGGCCACTCCGGCCGAGCCGCGCATCACGTTCAACTGGATTCATGTCGATGGACCGTATATCGCGATGACTTTTGACGATGGGCCAAACGCGACGCTCACTCCGAAACTGCTCGATATCCTCGCGGCTCATCATATTAAGGCGACTTTCTTCGTGATCGGCGAAAACGTTGCTCAACACCCCGAGGTCGTTGCGCGCGCGGCGCGCGAAGGTCACGAAATTGGGAACCACAGTTGGTCGCATCCAAATTTTGGCAAGATGTCCGACGATGCCGTGCGTCGCGAATTGCGGCGAACGGACGACGCCATCAAGAGCGCCACTGGGACAGGGCCAACGTTGATGCGGCCGCCTTATGGATCACTCACCGCGCGCCAGAAACGTTGGATCCACGATGAGTTCGGATACCAAATCATTCTCTGGGATGTCGATCCGCTGGATTGGAAGCGGCCTGGCCCCGCCGTGGTCTGCAATCGCATCCTTAAAGAAAGTCGACCGGGCTCGATTGTGTTATCCCACGATATCCATCCGGGAACGATCGAGGCGATGCCGTCCACTTTCGATCACCTCGAAGCAAGAGGTCTCAAATTCGTGACCGTATCCGAATTGATTCGCATGGCGCGTTCCGAACCACCGAAGCCTGCGCCCAGCGAACGCGCGAATGTTCCAGCGACAATTAGCCCTCCGCCCTCAAGATCCACGACTCCCACTCCGGGATCTTCGCCGAACGATTAGTGATTGCGGGATGATCGCGGATCAATATCTGCAGCTTCGGAGCGAGCTCGAAACTGCGCTCGCTGGTCTGCTCAAGCTTGGTTCGGAAATGCGTCGTGCCACATCGTGGCTCGACACTCTTCAGGGACTCCTCACTGACGTTCGCGAGCCGTTGCTCATCGTGGTGGTCGGCGAAGTGAAGTCCGGAAAATCGTCGCTGCTGAATGCTCTCTTCGCTCAGGAGTTTGCCAAAGTGGACGTGCTGCCCGCGACCGACCGCATTTATATTTTTCGACATGGGCCCGAGGAAAAATCAGTCGAAGTCTCGCCGCGCTTGACCGAGCGCTACCTGCCGATCGCATTCCTGCACGATTTCAATGTGGTCGATACGCCAGGCACAAACACAATGGTCTCGGAGCATCAACGCATCACCGAGAACTTCGTCCCGCGCGCCGATGTTATTCTCTTCATTTTCTCGGTGATGAATCCCTGGACGCAATCCGCCTGGGACTTACTGGGCTTCGTGCAAAAGAAGTGGCTAAAGAACGTGATTTTCGTTTTGCAACAAGCGGACCTGCGCGAGTCGGCCGAGGTCGATATCATCCGGCGGCATCTTGAGGATACGGCGATGCGGAAACTCGGATTTGCCCCGCCTATCTTTGCCGTCTCCGCGCGGGACGCATTGCTTGCTCGGACGACTGGATTGGACAAGGAACGGCTCTGGAGGGAGAGCCAATTCGGTCCACTGGAAGAGCAGATCAACTTAATTGTAACGGAGTCCGGCGGGCGCACGCTCAAGCTTCGCTCAGCCTGCCAGAGTGGACAGGTGATGCTCGACGAGATCACGAGCGAGCTCCGGGCATCTCTCGATGTCATCGCGCATGACGAAGCACGGTTGACGCGTGTCGAGTTGTTTCTTCAGGCACGCAAAGATCAAACGTTGCGACAAGTGGCCGGTCTTCTTCGCGGAGTCGCACAAGCGTGCCGCGAAGGTGCGGCCCAAGGCTTGAGACTTCTCGAGGAGAAACTCTCGTTTGCGCAGACATGGAAAATCCTCTTTGGCCGCACGCGATGGCAGCGCGAGTTTCAATCGGAGATCGAAATGAAGCTGCGGCAATCGGTCCAACAACAGGTGGAAAATGCGGTGCAATTGCTGGAAACGGATTTACGCGGACTTTGGCCGCAATTGCACGACATGATCGACCAGCAATTAGCGGGTGACCTTAAAACTCAGGTGCCACGTGCACTTCCCGATTTTGCGCGACAACGGCGCGAACTTCTCCAATCGATTCAACTGACCCTGAGCGAGCGCGTGTCAGGGAAAACCGTGGAAGAACAGCTCGCGCAACTCTTCCACGAGACTTCGGCGCGGCTGCGCGTGCCGGCGAGCGTGGCTGCAGCGGGTGGAATCGCGGCAGTGATCGCGGCCATGACCAGTGCGGCCGTGGCCGATGTCACTGGCGTCTTGGCGGCGTCGGCCGCGGTCATCGCGACAATCGTTGCATTCAGCCAGCGGAGAAAAATCCTGCGCACCTATGAGCAGCAGATGGAGGCAAGAGGCTCCGAGTTGATGCAAGCGATTGAGCAACAACTCAATCACGCCATTGACTTATTTTACAAGGAAGTGTCGACCGCGTTTCAACCATTGTCCGCGTTCTGCATCGCGCAACGGAGAACTTGCGAGACGTTCTTACACCGGGCGGAAGAACTGCAGGGGAGCTTCGTCGGCTTGGCGTCGCGGCTTAGCTAACCCTGTCGCCGCTTCGCTCGGGCCGCTGCCGGAGCGCTATTTCTTCGCGTTGGCCGAGGTCTGTTGAACCAGTGGCTTCTCGAGTTGCCGCCTTGCGATAACGAAGTTGTTGTTTTCTCCGTAGCTCCGCCAGGGGCCCGGGGGCACATCGCGCACCTCGACAAACTGCCAGTCCGTTACGTCCGTCGGCGCAAGCCCAAGGTAATCGCGAACGGCTGGAGAAACATCTAGCCCCGCGCCATGGTTTAGGTTCGGCTTGGGCCGTTCGTTTTGAAAGACGTACTGAAAATGATCAGTGCGAAATGGACCGCAATCTTCCCATTGCGCGTAGCAAATGCGATTGCGCTTGCGAATCGCAATCCAGCGATGTTGGCAAACCGACTGCCCCGGCCCCGTGTAGGCCTGCTTAAACCACGGGATGACGAGCGGCGCCTCTGGCTTGAATTGGCTGTGCGTGACGTCGTTGTACGGCAGCGCGCAGTAGAATGGATTTTGATGGGGAATGAAAGCGATCGGGATATAATTGCGCCGGGACGACGGATCGGGGTTATCGAATCCACCGTATGCTCCGGTCCAATTCGCGTCCCACGAGCTCTTATAGTTGGGCACCGGGTTATTGCCTCCCGCCTGTTCTCCAATCCAAAACACCGTGGTCACGATGTTGCTTTTCCACGCGAAGCGAGTCGTCGCCGGGCGCGAGGACGTTGGCACGAACACCTGCGGCTCCACCTTTAAAAGCGCTTGCTCGCGCAGTTTCATCGCGTACTTGGCAAAATCGGCCGAGGTCGCGTATGGCGAAGTCGATTGATCCTCGGCCTTAACCGCGCCCACGATCGCGGGAATGAAACAAAGCGCTAAAAGCCTCTTCATGTGCAAATTGTGCAAATTGCCCCACCCTTTTATCCGATCACCCGCCGTTAGGCAAGGTATTTTCCATGTGAAAAAACCTGCCCTCAGACTGGGGATTGATCATAGAATAGAAGCACTATCCGTTCCACGCTTAACCCCGGCTGAGCAACGTTTCGTGTTTGAATTGTCGATCTTCTGTTTTGGGATAATCAAGCGTGAAATGAAGACCACGGCTTTCCTTGCGACTTAACGCCGAATCGACAATCAGCGCCGCCACCGTCGCCAGATTACGCAGCTCCAGCAGATCGACCGACACTTTGAAATCCCAATAAAACTCGCGAATTTCGCGCTGAAGATTGCGCAAGCGTGCACTCGCGCGCTGCAGCCGCTTGTCCGTTCGCACGATGCCAACGTAATCCCACATCAGGCGCCGGATCTCGTCCCAGTTGTGATAAATCACCACCAGCTCATCCACGTCCTGCACGTCGCCCGATTCCCACTCGGGCAACGAAATTTTCCGTGCCGCATGCGACGGCGGCTGCACCCGCACGGACGCTTCCGCAGCCCGATGCGCAACCACCACGCCCTCGAGCAGCGAGTTGCTTGCCAGCCGATTCGCTCCATGCAATCCGGTGCACGCCACTTCACCGATCGCGTACAGCCCAGGCAAAGTCGTCGCGCCGTTCACGTCTGTTTTAATGCCGCCGCATTGATAATGCGCCGCCGGCACCACCGGAATCGGCTGCTTCGACATGTCTATCCCAAACCGCAAACACGTCTCGTAAATGTGCGGGAAACGTTCCTGAATGAACTCCGGCGATCGGCGCGTGATATCCAGGAAAACGCATTTCGCGCCGGAGCGCTTGATCTCGGCGTCAATCGCACGCGCGGCGATGTCCCGCGCCGCGAGCGACCCACGTGCATCGTAGCGCTTCATGAAATCTTCGCCGCGATCGTTCCGCAAAATTCCGCCTTCGCCGCGCACCGCTTCTGAAATCAAAAACGATTTGGCTTTCGCGTGAAACAAGCACGTCGGATGAAACTGGATAAATTCCATGTTCGCAATTACCGCACCGGCGCGCCACGCCATCGCCACGCCGTCGCCCGTCGCGATGTCTGGATTGGTCGTGTAAAGATAAACTTTCCCGCAGCCGCCGGTCGCAAGCACGATCCGATCCGAGCGGATCGTTTCGACTTCGCCCGTTTTTTCGTCGAGAACGTATACGCCCAGACAACGATCTTCTGTCGCAAAACCAAGTTTGCCTGCCGTGATCAGATCGACCGCCATCTGATTTTCCAAAAGATCGAGATGCGATTGCCGGCCAAGCTCGCGCAGCAAAGTGTTTTCGCGATGTCCGGAAATTTCCCGCTCATCGAAATGCAAGCCAAGATCGACAAGTTCGCGAATTCGCTCCGGCCCTTCCGTCACGATCGCGCGAACAGCTTTTTCGTCGCACAACCCCGCGCCTGCTTCGAGCGTATCGCGCACATGCAACTCAAATGAATCCTCGTCGCTCGTCACGCACGCGATTCCGCCCTGCGCCCAGGCCGTGTTCGTATCCGCGCCTTTGCGTTTCGTGATCACGGCCACCGACCCGTGCTTCGCCGCCTTCAAAGCAAAGGTCAGGCCGGCAATGCCGCTGCCAATCACGACGAAATCGTATTCCTTCACGCGAGCAAGATGTTGTCGATCAAACGAGTCTTGCCAAAGAAAACGGCCAGCGCGAGCAACGAATTTGGCCTAACCACTTCGATCGGCTGCAAATTCTCTGCATCGACAAGATCGACATAATCGATCCGCGCCAGCGACGCCCCACCAATCGTCCTGCGCGCAAGATCGACAATTACCTTCGCGGATTTCTCGCCGGCTTTTGCGCGCTCCGCCGCCGCCAGCAGCGCCCACCGCAAAATCGTCGCCTGTTTTCGCTCCTCCGCGTTCAAATATTGATTGCGCGAACTGCACGCAAGTCCGTCCTCCTCGCGCACGGTCGGCACACCGACGATGCGGATCTCGAAATTGAGATCGCGCACCATCCGGCGAATGATCGCGAGCTGCTGAAAATCTTTTTCGCCAAACAGCGCGGTATTCGGTTCGAGAATGTGAAACAGCTTCGCCACGACCGTGCAAACCCCGCGAAAATGTCCCGGACGCGATTTGCCGCAAAGCGTCTTCGACAGCGTCGTTTCCTCGACAAATACCGAACGACCCTCCGCATACATTTCCGCGGCCGTCGGCCGGAACAAAAGATCGACATTTGCATTTCGGCAAAAATCTTCATCGGCCTTTTCTGGCCGCGGATACCGTTCGTAATCGCTTCCCGGCTCAAACTGCAGCGGATTCACAAAAATGCTCACCGCCACTCCGCCATCTTTGCCAGCCTGCTCCCGCGCGACCCGAATCAATTCACGATGAGCTTTGTGCAACGCCCCCATCGTCGGCACAAGCACACGCCGTTTTCCCGCGCGCTTGTGCGATGAAGCGTTGACGCTCGCGACCGTAGTCAAAATCTTCATTCCAGAAATCGCGAACTTAATCGTCGATCTCTTCGAGCCAAATCGCCTGTCGTGCGAAGTGAAATTTTTTGTGCTGAAAATTTCGCCAACCCGCACGGCCCGCCAAGTCGTCCAATTCCGCAAACGAAAATGCGCGCGCGGCGGAAACGCGCCCGTCATAGCGCGTCATCGGTTCACGAAAAATGAGTGCCGTCAGAAGATAAACGCCGATCGTGGCGAGAAGTCCGCGTCGCAGATCGGACACAAGAACAAATTTCTGCGAGAGTTCGCGACAACGTCGCAAGAGGCGCACGGCTTCTTCATCGCTGAAATGATGAAGCGCGAGTGAACAAAGCACGATGTCGTAGGGATCCGCACGCTGCCATTCCAAGATGTTTGCATCGATATATGAAATTTCCGGATAGTTACCGCTTAATTTTCTCGCGATCTCCAGCGTGGCTGATTGTCGGTCTAACGCGTCAACCTCGACCTTCGCACCAATCTTTTGCGCGTAATCAACAATCAATCGCGGAATGTCGCCCGAGCCGGTGGCAAGATCGACAATGCGCACGTGATCGCCCGGTTTAATCCACCGACGCAAAAAATGCAGAACAAGGCGATGGCTACCGAAGAACCGATTTAGCTGGCGTATATTTCGGAGGTCCTTTTCCAGCTCAGAAGAAACTGGCTGCGGCCGATCCATCAGCTCCGGCTCCGCAGGATCGAATTGCCGTTTCATTTAGTTGTAGCAATGGTCTATGACCGTCGGTCGAGTTGTCGCCAAAGAATGCGACGCCCACTGAGCTGCCGCTACAAAGAAAGAAACGTTTGCCACGAGTCGGGTAGCGGTACGGTCTCGATCTCGCTCGCGATGCGGCCTTCGAACTCGGGCCGAAAGATCGTGCTCGTCCCGTAAACCATGATCACATCTTCCGAACCTTCCACGCGAATGGCGTGCGCGACGCCGGGTGGAACCACGATGCCAACGTTGTTAGCGCTGCGATGATTGTCGCCATCGACAAAGAAACGCATGATACGCCCGGGAAGCCCGGAGCGGACGTCGCGCAGAATCATCTCGGCGCGCCCTTGCACAAAAAACATCACGTCCCACTGCTCGTCATCATAAGGACGCAACGAATAATTTTGCGGATCGGTAACGAACAGGCGTCGCTGCCATTTCTCCGCGCTTGTTTCGGGAGGAATGCTCGGCGGATGCACGTGAAATCCTTTTGCGCTCTGTGCAAACCTCCGCGCAGCCGACCATTGCTTCGGCCAAAGCCCGATTTTGGCGAGAATCCCCTCATCGCGGCGGACAAATTCGCCGAAAACTCCGCGGTGACGCTGCGGATAAATCACGCGGGCAAAAATTTCCACGCCCGGGATCCAGATACTTTTTATCTCGGGCTTGTGTCGATCGGCCGCGGCCAGTTCGCCGCCGTCAACTCCGGCGCGGGGGAGCCGCTGCGCCAATGAACCTGCCTTGTAATCACGAGCGGCAAGCGCTTTTCGCGCGGCCCCGCTCAGACCGGCCCACAAATTTTTGTCGCGTTTGGTCATCTCGATCTTGTAAAGCCGCTCAAGTGCCTAAGGAGAAATCGGCGCGTTCGCGAGAAAGATTTGGATTGTAATAAGGATCGCGCTCCAAAATACCGGCCCAGCGTTGGCGAATGACCTCGGCCTCCGGCGCCTCGACGTTGGAACGCCGGCTGGTCGATTCGTAGTGATACAATTTTGCGAAGGGGGTGTAAACGATGAGGTAGCCGGCGCGCCCCATCTTGAGGCAAAGGTCGACATCGGCAAATGCATCCGGCAGCGATTCTTCATCGAAGCCGCCGACCTCTTGAAAAACTTTGCGCCGCATCAAGAGACACGCGCCGGAGACCGCACTGTAATTTCGCGTGATCTGCAGTTGCCGGCAGACGCCGGGGTGCTCCGCCGGAAAACCGCGAAAGGCCGGCTGCGCGATTCCGTTCCCGCCGAGAACAACCCCGGCATGCTCAATCGTGTCATCCGGATTCAATAACCGCGCGCCGACTGCGCCGACTTCTGGCCGCTGCACATGCTCGGCCATGTAGGCGAGCCAATCGGGTTCGATCGCCTCAATGTGATTGTTCAAAAAGAGCAGCCAGGGACTCTCGGTTTGTTCGACCGCGAAGTTGTTGATCGCCGAATAATTGAACGGCCCTGCATAATACAGTAGCTGGTGTTCGGACCGGCCGAAGTAAGCGCGCGCCTCCTCCGATCGTCGATCGTTGCCGACAACGACGATCTCATAATTCGGATAGCTTGTCCTGGTCGTGATGCTCTCGATGCAGCGCGCGAGCAGCTCGACGCAATCGGGTGCCGGAATGATGATGGAAATTTTCTTCGCCTCGGCAAGTTCCCGCTTCACCCAATAAGTGTGCGTGCGCCAGTCGATGGCGACGTGACCCCTGATGCCTTTTCGCCGGAGGTGCTCGTCAACGGCGCGCCGTCCGGCTTCGAATTGCCCAGGTTTTTGGCGAAGGCCACTCGAGCTGGAGCTTGCGCTTCGCCGCCAATGGTACAGCACCCGCGGAATGTGATGAATCCGATCGGTCCGCTCGATGGCGCGGAGGAGGAGATCGTAATCCTGCGAACCATCGAATTGGGAACAGAACCCGCCGATCCGCAGGACTATCTCGCGCCTTATGGTAATAAAATGGCAGAGGTAATTGCAGGCTAGGAAGAAGTCTGGCGACCAATCGGGTTTAAGCATGGGATCCGCAAAACCTTCTTCCGTAAACTTGTCTTCGTCGGAGTAGATGAGATCGACATCGGAATGCGTCTGAAGCAATTTCGCCGTTTGGAAAAGCGCATCCGGCTCGAGCAGGTCGTCATGATCGAGCAGGCCGATCCATTCGCCCTGCGCTTCGGCAAGGCCGCGATTGGACGCCACAGAAATGCCTCCGTTCTGCTCAAGGCGAATCAAACGGATGCGCGCGTCGCGTGAAGATTGCCAATGTAAAACCTCAAGCGTCTCGCGATTTGTGGAAGCATCATCAACGAGGATCAGTTCCCAATTTTCGTAAGCTTGCGCGAGGACGGAATCGATCGCCTCCTTAAGCGAGGCACCCGGAGTGTTGAAAACCGGCGTGATGATGCTAATGAGAGGCCGGTAGGAAAAAATGCGTGACTCTTCCCGCATGCCGCGCGCTTGAGCCCGCGAGACGCGATGCCGATCCAACCACGCTTGATATTCAGTCTTCGCAGGTTCAGGCGACGGCCAGCGCGGCAGTCCGAAGCGCTTTCTGATTTCTCGAAAAAGACGCTGCGGCAATCGATAAGGCGCGAGCAAGACCTGACCGATCCTCCGCTCCGGAGAGCTTCGCAATGCTCGCCTTTCCCGCCTCAGTTCCAGCAGTTCGCGCTTGGCCTGCTTCAATCTCAACAGACTCTCTTCGAGTCGCGCGATATGTCGGTCGGCTTGGTCGAGCTCGGTAGTGCGTACGCACAATGCTCGTTGTAATTGATCCACCTGAGACTGGAGGCGCGCGACGATCGCTTCCTTCGCGGCGAAGTTCTTTTCCGCGCTGCCCATGGGATTTGAAGCGGTTTGCAACACTTGCACAGTATATTAATTGAAGCGCGGCGCAGGCAAATTTACGCTGCCATGACGCCGCGCCACACTCCCGCCGATCCGGTATGCTCGATTTTTCAATTTATCTCTTCTATCGCGCAGGCACGGTGCTTCTGACAGCGCTGCCTTTGCGCGCGCTTTTCGCGCTCGGAAACGTCTCGGGGTTTTGTGCCTGGATCCTTCTCGGAAAATATCGGCGCCTGGCGCTCCGAAATATTTCAATCGCGTTCGGAAATGAAAAATCGGCGCGCGAATTGCGCCGTCTTGTCCGCCGCCATTTTCAGCGCCTGGGCGCGAACCTTCTTTGCAGCGTCAAACTCAGCCTGATGCCGTCGGAAGAGATGGAGAAATGCGTTGCGATTGAAAACCTCGACATCGTACATCGACATCTACGCGCGGGCCGGCCGGTCGTAGTCATCTTGAGCCATCTCGGGACGTGGGAATTGTTCGCGCAAATGTTCCCGCGACTCACCGGCTACGTTCGAAACAGCACGATTTATCAAAAACTCGGCAACCGTTTCATCGATGAACATGTTAGAAAATTGCGAAGCCACACTGGACTGGAGATGTTTGATCGCAGCGAAGGCTTTCAAAAACCGATCGAGTTGCTTCGCAGCGTCGGCACCGTTGGCATTCTGAGCGACCAACATGCGGGAGATCAAGGTCTATGGGTTCCGTTTTTTGGCCGACTTGCATCGACATCCCCTCTCCCGGCTTTGCTGGCAAAACGCACCGACGGCGTGTTTATCCCAATGGCGTTGTATACGAACGGCACCGCGCGCTGGCGTCTGCTGGTTGAGCCGGCGTTGGAAACCAAACATGAATCTGTGGAATCACTCACGGGCAAAGCGAACGAAATCATTGCCGAACAAATCCGCCGTGCGCCAGAAGATTGGTTTTGGGTGCACAATCGCTGGAAAACTCCGCGGCCCAATTTCCTTCTCACGCGCTACAAACGCGGGGTCTATCTGCCTTCCAATGTTTCGGCTCAAGATTTACAGCCATTCCGCATCCTCATTCGCGCCGGCAACTGGCTGGGAGACGCAGCGATGAGCGTGCCGGCGGTTCGCGCGATCAAGGCCGGGCGTCCAGATGCGCACATTACAATCGCCGCGCCGGCAAAGATTGCCTCGATGTGGAAGTTAGTTGCGGAAGTGGACGAAATTGTGTCGCTGCCGAACAAGTCGCTTCTCGCGACGGTCCGCTCGATTCGACGGCAGTCGAGGTTTGACGTGGCAATTCTCTTTCCAAATTCATTGCGCGCAGCGTTGGAAATTTGGCTGAGCGGAATTTCTCGACGAGTCGGTTATAGCGGACATTTCCGCAGTTGGCTTTTGAACCAGATCGTGTCCGATCGCGGAATTCCCGGGCCAGTCGAACATCAGGCAGATGGTTATTTACGAATGGCCCGCGAACTCGGGGCGAGCGTAGCAGGCGAGGAGCGGCGGTTTTCAACCGCCGGGGCGATTGAAAATCGCCTTTCCTTGATTTCTGCCGCGACAGAAGCGCGGCTTAAGATCGGTCTCTGTCCCGGCGCGGAATACGGCCTGGCCAAACAATGGTTGCCGGAGCGCTTCGCCGAGGTCGCAACAGCGGTCAGCGCGCAATCGTCCGTGCAGTGGATTCTTTTCGGCACGTCGAAAGACGTGACGATCGGCGAGCAGATTTCCAATGTGCTGGGCGACTCCTGCGTGAATCGCATCGGCCAAACCACCCTCGACCAACTGATCGACGAGCTGCGCGAATGCCGTTTGCTGCTGACAAATGACACCGGCACGATGCATCTCGCTTCGCTACTCGGAATGCCGGTTGTCGCGATCTTTGGTTCCACCGAGCCGCGACTCACCGGGCCGCTCGGCACGGGTGACACCATTTTGCGACATCAAGTAGAGTGCAGCCCGTGCTTCTTGCGTGAATGTCCGATCGATTTTCGCTGCATGAAGGCCGTGAGCGTCCAGGAAGTTATCGATGCCGTCTTGTCGATCTTGCAGAGATCGACATATCCTCCTGCGGCGCCTGCAAAAGTGGATGCACAATGATTACCGTTGCTTTCAGTGGGCCTTACGGAATGATTGCTCCGCATGCTCTCCGCCGATGCGCCGCGCATTCGCACCGAAGTGCGAATAATGTTTTTCGATACCGATTGCGGAGGCGTCGTGCACAACATCGCCTATCTGCGCTTCATCGAGATCGCTCGGACGCTGCTCGCTGAAGAACTAGGCCTCCGCCTCGCGCAGATGACCGAAGACAAAAAATATCCCGTCGTCGTGCGCACTGAGATCGACTATCGGCGCGCTGCCAAACTCGGCGATCTACTCGTGGTCGAAGGCTGGCTCGACCAACTGGAACGGGCGCGATTTTGGTGCGCGTTCCGCATCGTTCGTCCGAAAGATGATGCGTTGATCGCCGAATGCCGCCAGACGCTGACCCTCATCGAGATGCCAGCGGGAAAATTGCTGCGTTTGCCGGAAGACTGGGAAAAATATCGGAAACCGGAAGCAAACACCCGCCTCAGCGCGCCGATCGCTGAGCGCGCCCGCCGGACAGCCTAAAGAATCGATGGTCGCTGGCGCTCGCACTTTCAGCATCGAAGAAACTCTTCTCGAGCCGTCCGCCATCAATCCGCCGCCGACGCGCCACGCTCTTTTTGTTTTTTTGATTGCGCTGGCGGCGTTATTACACCTGACGACGATCGGTTGGGGCGATCTCTACGGCCACACTGAAGGGCAGTACGCCGGCGCGGCCCGCGAAATGATCGAGGCACATCAGTGGCTCTCGCCTACCAACGATGGGCTTCAGCGCCTGCAAAAACCGCCGCTGCTTTACTGGCTGATTATCGCGTCGTTCAAGTTCTTCGGCGCCAGCGCGGCCGCCGCTCGCCTTCCTATCGCGCTGGGAATGATTGCAACCGTCGCCGTGACGTTCCTAATCGGAGAACGGCTGGCCGATTATTGGCGCGGTTTCCTGGCCGGTCTGATTTATCTCTGCTCGTGCGGTGCCTTTTTGCTCGGACGGATCATCATGCCCGAGCCCGTTTTCAGCGCGTTCGTTGCCGGCGCGATTTTCTGCGGCGTGTGCGGGTATCAGCGCCGGCATTTTCGCCGCTTCTGGTTCCTCGGTTTTTGGCTCTGCGCGGCATTCGCTTGCCTGACTAAGGGTCTGCACGGTTTGATTTGTCCGGCAGCGGTTTTTCTGCTGCTCGCATTGTTGTATCGAGAGGCGCGTCTCCGCTTCCGCCTGCTCCTTCATTGGCCCTACTTGTCGATCTTCTTGCTGATGGTGGCCCCGTGGTACATTTGGGCGGAATGGCATTTCCCCGGATTTTTGCGCCAACTGGTGGGCGTTGAATGGCTGGGTCACCTGCACGCTGCTCCCGATGTGCCCGGCAGCGATAATGGCGTTCCTCGGTTGCAATTTATCGCATTGCATTTCGCCTGGTGGTTCCCATGGTCGATCGCGCTCTTGCCCGGGGTGCTCTTGGCATGGCAGCGAGTGATGCGGCCGCGCACAATAGAATTTACGGATGCTTTGCCCCTTTGCTGGATGAGTGTGTTTTTTTTGCCGCTGCTTCTCCTCGGACAGCGCCAGGATTACTATTCAATGAGTATGTGGAGCGCATTTGCGCTCTGGGCGGCGGGGGCGTGGCAAAGAATGCCGGGGCAACTGCGCCTGGCTGGCGCGAGCTTGCTCAGCCTTGTCGGAATCGCCATCGCTTCCCTGGCGCTGCTGCCGAAGGTGATCGGACAAATTGATGGGAGTTCGGGCGATGCGGATACGAGATGGACGACGTGGCGCGCCTTGCAACACATTCCCAGTCCAGCCTGGTTCGCCTTGCGCCCGATGTTCGCGATCATCGGCCTCTCTCTCATTACTTTTTCCCTCCTCGCAATCTATTTCATCTCGACGCGCCGGCCAAAACTCGCCTGCACCGCGCTCGCCGCGGCCATGATTCCGACCGGATTGAGCATGATCGATGGTGTCGCGCGGATGGCGCCGCGCTTTTCGCTGGCTGAGGCCGCCCGGTTCCTCAACGCCAGGCTCGGCGAGAAGGACGAAGTCATTTACGAGGGATCATTGGACGCCGGCAGCAGTCTTATTTTTTATCTGAATCGGCGGTTTTACCTTGTGAATCAGCCGCGCGACGATGAAATGCACGCTGCCTCAAATACTGCCGATGTTGTCCTAGGCGAGGACCTCGTTCTTAAAAAATGGGGCGATCCCGACGCTGTTTATCTGATCGTCGAGCAAGAGCACCTCGCTCACTGGGAAAATTTATTGACCCAGCGCTTTCACATTTATCATCAGGTCACGGCCTGCGGCCCGTACGTCGTCTTGAGCAATCAGTTATAGCGGCGCCCGGACGTCGTCCGCCAAAAGCCGTCCCCAGAATTTGCTGTAGGGATGCACGCGCGACGCGGGCGCGCCTTCGTGCGCAAGCAGGCGATGTTCATTCGCCCACCGGAAAATCGAGCCATCGAGATTTTGCACGTGCGTGAAACCGGCCGCGCGCAAGCGAGTAGCCAGTTCGGCGGAGCGATAACCGACTGCGCAATAGGTAACAACCGGAACATCTCTTCCCGCGCCGGGCAAAGCTATTTTCGCGGAAGCCCCTGGATCGACCCGCCGGGCCCCGGGAAGATGACTCACGCTCCACTCCTCCACTGTCCGCACGTCGAGAAGCACCGGCGGCGGACGATGTCGATCTTCCAGCCAATCGGCCAGTTCGCGCGTCGTGATCCATTGCACTTGCGGGAATTGGTTGTGTAGCGAGGCCCTCAGCAAAAACCACTGAAACGCGCTCGTTTTGCTCGCGCCAAATCCGGCGACAAGCACGATGAGAGCCGTCATCAAAATGCCGAGCCGCGCAGTCGGCGCACGCGGCGGCGGATGCGGACGAATGATCTCCATTTGAAAAATCCGGGGCGCGGCTTAATGTGTCGGCTCTTTTTCGCCGCTTCAACTCTTCAACTCCCAGCTTATGTCGCAACATCGCAGTTTAAAAGGCGCCAGCACCATCGCCGCCAAGCGCAATGTCCTAAAACGTTTTGAGCGGATCGAACTTCTCAAGAAACGCGCTCAGTGGAAGGAAGGCAGCAAAGTCATCGGCCTCCCCAAAACCAAGCCGGACGCGTGACGGACGTGGTTTCGATAACAGCGAAACGCATCCGTGAATCTCGACCAGCTCGTCCGCGCAATTCAAGAGGAGTTAGGCGTCAACATTGACGGCAATGCCGGACCGGAGACTTGGATAGCGATTTACAATCGGATCCGTCCAAACCAGAGCGCGGGTCCAGCGTTGAGCGAAAAGGTGGATGATCGGAGCGAGAAAGTCATCGCGACGCTCCTGCCGGAAGTACAACCGTGCGCCCGGGCGCTTGTTCTCAAAGCGGCCGCCGCCGGAATCAGGATCAAGGTAATTAGCGGTTTGCGCACGTATGAAGAGCAGAACGATCTTTACGCGCAAGGCCGGACCAAGCCCGGCAAGATCGTCACCAACGCGCGCGGCGGATATTCGAACCACAATTTCGGCATCGCATTCGACATTGGCATGTTCAAAGGGAGCAAATATCTGGATGAATCGCCAAAGTACAAAGCGGTCGGCGCAATGGGTACTGATCTCGGTCTGGAGTGGGGCGGCAATTGGAAATCGGTCCAGGACGAAGCGCATTTTCAACTCCGCCCAACATGGGCAGCCGACTCGAGCGAGAGCGACATGCTCGCTGAACTTCGCTCCCGGAAAGATTCGGGCAAAGCCGTTTACGTCTGAAACTTGCACCGAGTCCGTAGCAATCGGTGACGCCATGCGCCTCAATCGCTTCCTCGCCGCGGCCGGCATCGGGTCGCGCCGGCAGTGCGATCAGTTAATCGCGGCGGGTCGAGTCACCATCAACGGAGAGCGCTGCACGAATTTCAGCGCGCAACCGACGGTGCGCGATCACGTGAAAGTGGATGGCAAATTCGTCCTCCGAAAGCTTTCGGGGTTGCACATTATTTTGCACAAGCCCGCCGGTTTCGTTTCGACCAGAAGCGATCCACATGCGCGCAACATTATCTTTGATCTTTTGCCGGCGAAATTTCCGCGTCTCTTCAATGCGGGCCGGCTCGATGCGCAAACCGAAGGCCTGCTCCTTCTCACCAACGACGGCGACCTCGCGCAACGCCTCACCCATCCGCGCTACGAGATCGACAAAGAGTACGAAGTAATTTTGGATCGGCCATGGGATTCGGCTCTCACCCCAAAATTATTGCGCGGAATTTTTCTCGGCGGTCGAAATGCGAAAATTGCCCGATTGCATTCCGTGACGCCGACGCGATTGCGCGTGGTCTTGAGACAAGGCATCAATCGCCAAATTCGTCGCATGTTTGAAGCGGTCGGATATCGCGTCAAACGTCTCGTGCGCACGCGCATGGGAAATCTTCGCCTCGGCGATTTGCCGTGCGGCCATTGGCGCGCACTCACAAAATCTGAACTCACATCCTTAAAGCGGTCGCGCAAGATAGGCGTCTCGCCTGTCACGGAAGACGGCTCTCGTCCGGCACATCTTTGAGTCGTGCGCGATGAAGATCGACAACTATAACGCGCTGATCACAGGAGCTTCGGCTGGGATCGGACGTGAGTTCGCGCGGCAACTTGTGGGTCGCGCGCGGTCGCTCATTCTGGTCGCGCGACGCGAGGAAAGATTGAGCGAGTTGCGCGACGAACTAACGAGAAATCACCCTGGTCTCACTGTTCACATTCGCAAAATTGATATCGCTAACCTTTCGCAGGTCGAAGAACTGATCGCATGGCTTGAGCGCGAAAAGATCGAGGTCGATCTTTTAATCAACAACGCCGGGCTCGGCGATCTCGGCGCCTTTGCGACGAGCGATCCCGCGCGCAATGAGCAGATCATGCTCGTGAACATGGTCGCACTGACTTCGCTCACGCGCCGTTTGCTTCCCCAGATGATCGCTAAAAAGCGCGGCGCCATCTTGAACGTCAGTTCGTCCGCTGGTTTTCTGCCGATTCCCGGCTTCGCCGTTTACGCGGCAACCAAGGCTTATGTCACAAGTTTTTCCGAAGCGCTTCGCGCCGAGCTGCGCGGCACGGGCGTGACTGTGTGCACGCTTTGTCCTGGACCGGTGCCGACCGAATTTCAGGAAGCCGCAAAACGTCCGGGCGGCCAGCCAGAAGGCGGCCCGGAATTTGTTCAGGTTTCGGCCGAGCAGGTCGTGCGCGACGCGCTCGCCGCGATCGAGGCCGACCGACCGCTCGTGATTCCGGGTTTTGTCATGAAAATCGGCATGTTTCTTGTCCGCATAACGCCGATGCCGATCTTGCGATGGGCTGCGCGATTTCCCGCAAAACGGGGTAAACCGTAGCCGCGGCGCCGCGGCTACGAGCAATACAAACAGGGAAACGACGTGTCGCCGCTACGAAGATTTGTATTTGACCGAGCAACCGTACGGTTTCGTCGTCGGATTAGAAACCGGTTTGCCGGCGAGTGATTCGTCGAGCGCGGCTTTGACGTAATTGGTCGAGCTCGGGATGTCGGCCGGATTAGGCGACGCTTTGCTGTCGATCGCGCCTTCGTAGATCAATTTTCCTTCGCGATTGATCACGACCATGTTCGGCGTGTTCTTCGCTCCATAAAGCTTGGCCACTTTGCTTTCCGGATCGAGAAGCAAGGCCGTCTGCTTTGTTTTCCAGGAAGCCATGATTTTCTGTGCTTGGTCCGGCGTAATGTTGCCCTCCGTGCCGGGCGCATTGGAATCAATCGTCAGCCAGACGACGCCTTTGCCGGTGTATTCCTGTTGCAGCTTCTGCATGTTGTCACTGCCGTAATGCTTTTTTACAAACGGGCATTCCGGATTAAACCACTCGAGCACGACGTATTTGCCTTTGTATTGTGAAAGCGAATGTGTCCCGCCCTTCGCGTCAGTGAGCGAAAAGTCCGGGGCGCTGCTGCCGACGGGCGGTACGTCAACGGCCAAAACGGCGGTGGCGGCGAGGGATGTGAGAATGGCGATAATGGATTTTGTTTTCATAAGTTAGTGTGAGGCGACGGCGCGCGACATGGTTTCAAGTTTGTCTAGGATAATACTCTTGGTGAGCAACTCAGGAAATACAATTGGTTCTTCGGACTTGCCGCGATAGAGCACGTAGAGTGGGACACCTGGACGGCCAAATTGTTGCAATAATTTTGTGATCACAGGGTCGCCGTTCGTCCAATCGGCCTTGAGTTTAATAATACCGTGGCGCTGAAATGCTTCCCGCACGGCTGCGCTTTCCAGCACGCTGGCCTCGTTAAATTTGCAAGTGAGACACCAGGCCGCGGTAAAATCGACAAAGACGGTGTGGCCTTGGATCAACTCAGTTTGCAAACGTTCCGGCGTGAATGCCTGCCAGTCGCCGGTCAATTGCGAACCGGCATTTGAGATTTTTGCGAAGGCGAACTTTTCGCCAATGAAATAAACGCTGCTCGCGGCGAGCAAGACCGCCATCATGAGCGCGGCGATGACGCGCGTCCTTGTTGACGCAACCGGCGCGAAGAATGCACCTTTCATCCAGCAGATCACGCTCACAATGAGGAGAAAGCACGAAGCCCAGATGATGCCGTCGAGACCACGCTGCGCGCCGAGCACGTAGAGGAGAAAGAGCAAGGTCGCGAGAAGCAGGAAGCCCATGAATTGTTTCACGTGCACCATCCACGGACCCGGCTTCGGCAGAAATCGCAG
>WNFO01019025.1_pt1 | contig 20468 bp, 19 predicted proteins | sample 5400251 | NCBI WGS metagenome assembly WNFO01 (sample SAMN13153354, study PRJNA577476) | soil metagenome | isolation source: 100 cm saprolite under Madrone tree | place: USA:California | collected 2016-06-14
CCCCGAGATGATGGAGTGGGGCCTGCGCGGCCCCGCGCTGCCGCGGCGGCGCGCGCTCGGGATGCGCGTCGTCGCGGTGGTGCTCTTCCTCGCGCTGTGGGGCCTCATCGCGGGAGTCGTCGAGGCCCTCGGGCTCGTCAATCCGATCTTCCTGCCCGGGCCGTGGCTCGTCATCGGCAAGGTCGTGGAGCTCGCGTTGAACGGCCAGCTCTGGGCTCACGTGGGCGCCACGCTCCAGCGCGTCGCCCTGGGCTTCAGCTCCGGCGCCGTCCTCGCGCTCGCCGTCGGTCTGCCCGCCGGGCACTTTCGTTCCGTCCGGCGTGCCGTCGAGCCGGTCGTCGAGCTGCTGCGCCCGATCCCGCCACTCGCAATGCTGCCGCTCTTCATCGTGTGGATCGGCATCGGCGAGGAGTCCAAGGTCGGCTTCATCACGTACGCGACGTTCTTCCCGATGTTCCTCACCACCGTCCACGCCGTCCGCCGGATCGATCCGCTCCTCGTGCGCGCGGCCCAGAGCCTCGGGGCCCGGCCGCGCCAGCTCTTCTTCCGCGTCCTGCTGCCAGCGGCCCTCCCCGAGATCCTCACGGGCATGCGCCTCGGGCTGGCGCTGTCGTTCTTCGTCATCGTGATCTCGGAGTTCATCGGCGCCGAGCACGGCCTCGGCTATCTGATCAACGACGGGCGCAATTTCTTCCTGGTCCCGCAGATGCTGGGCGCGGCCGTCGTGCTCGGCCTCCTCGGCTATGCCGGCAACGCGCTGGTCCGGCTGCTGGAGCGTCGCGCGCTCCGCTGGCAGCATCCCGCGTGAGCATCCAGGTCCAGGGCGTGTCGAAGTCGTTCACCGCCGGCGGCGCGACGCACGCCGCGTTGACGGACGTCGACCTCGACGTGGCCGAGCGCGAGCTGATCTGTATCCTCGGCCCTTCGGGCTGCGGCAAGTCCACGCTCCTCAACATCGTCGCCGGCTTCCTCCCGCCGACGTCGGGCCGCGTGCTCGTCGACGGCCGGGCCATCAGCGGCCCCGGCGCCGACCGTGGCGTGGTCTTCCAGGAATACGTGCTCTTCCCGTGGCTCACGGTCGCCGGCAACGTGGCGTTCGGTCTCGAGCTGAAGGCCGTACCCTCCGACGAGCGGATGCGCATCGTCAGGCACTACCTCACGCTGGTCGGCCTCAACACCCACGCCGACAAGTACCCGGTCCAGCTCTCGGGTGGGATGAAGCAGCGGGTGGCCATCGCGCGAGCGCTCGCCAACGATCCGGCGATCGTCCTGATGGACGAGCCGTTCGGCGCCCTCGACGCCCAGACCCGCGAGGTGCTCCAGGACGAGCTCTCGCGCATCCAGTCGGTCGAGCCCAAGACGATCCTGTTCGTGACGCACTCGATCCGCGAGGCCGTGTACCTCGCCGATCGCGTGGTCGTGATGACGTCGGCGCCGGGCCGGATCAAGCAAGTGGTCCCGATCAAGCTCGGCGAGCTGCGCGACCGCTTCGCCGCGGAGTTCACGCAGTACGAGAGCGAGCTCACGCGGCTGGTGAAGGAAGAAGTCGCCAAGGTGCACGAGTGATCGCGCTGCTCGCGACCCTGGCCGGCTGGGCGATCGTCACGTACGGCAACGCCGCCCTCGGCGTGGTGAATCCCGTGCTCCTGCCCACGCCGGGCGCCGTGGCCGCCGTCCTGGTCGACGCGATCCGCGACGGCAGCTTGCCGCGGCACGTGCTGACCTCGCTCGTGCGCGTCGCCGAGGGCTTCGGCCTCGCCGCGCTGGTGGCGCTCGTCGCCGGTCTGCTGGCCGGCATCTGCACGCCGGTGCGACTGCTGATCGAGCCGGTCATCGAGTTCGTGCGGCCCATCCCACCACTGGCCTTTCTGCCCATGTTCCTGGTGTGGTTCGGCCTCGGCGAGACGTCGAAGGTCGCGTTCATCGGCTACACGACGGTCTTCCCGATGTTCGTGGGCATCGCGGCCAGCGTCCTGAGCGTGGACGTGATGCTGCTGCGCGCCGCGGCCAGCCTGGGCGCGCGCCGTCGCGAGCTGATCCGGCGCGTGGTCATCCCCGCCGCGCTGCCGGGGATCATCGTGGCGCTCCGCGTGGGCTTCGGCCTCGCGCTCTTCGTCATCGTCGGCGCCGAGTTCATGGGCGCCGACGCCGGGCTCGGCTATCTCATCATGGAGGGCCGCACGTTCTTCAATCCGGCCCAGATCGTCCTGGGGGCGCTGGTGCTCGGCCTCCTCGGGTCGCTCGTCAACTGGCTGCTGCTCGCCCTCGAGCGGCGGATCGTCCCTGCTCAGAAAGGAGCCTGACATGCCCCTGCTGCTCGCCGTCCTGATCGCGTTCCTGACTCTCGCCGCCGGTGATGTCTTCGCCCAGGCCAAGCTCGAGATGACCGAGGTCGACGCCTGGCTCGTCCGCGATCCCCAGATGTCCTCGCAGTTCGCGGTCGCCGACCAGATGGGCTACTTCAAGGCCGAAGGGCTCAAGATCAACCCGCGCTGGTACATCGCGGGCACCGATCTGCCGTCCATGTGGGGCGCGGGCAACATTCACCTCGGCACCGCGACGGCCACCATGGTCGTGCCGATCGCCGCCTCCGGTCAGGCGATCTACAACATCGCGCCCCAGAGCGACATCGCCGGAGCGCAACAGATCATCCTCGGCAAGCGCGGCCAGGAGATCGTGCGCTCGCCGAAGGACCTCGAGAAGATCAAGATCGGGATGCCGAAAGGCGCGTCGGTGACGATGGCGCTGCAGGCCATGGCCAAGGACACCGGCGTCGACTTCAGCAAGCTGCAGTTCGTGAACCTGGCCCCGCCCGACTGCGTCACGGCGTTGGCCAAGGGCGACATCGACGCGATGGCGGGGTGGGCGCCGTGGGTCTTCAACGCGGTCAAGCAGGCCGGCGGCAAGTTCTACTTCAGCGGCAACAAGAGCGCGATCCCCGGCAAGGAAGGCCAGGTCGACTGGATCCTCGTCCACGCCGGCGTCGTCGCCAGCGGCAAGATGCTGAAGGAGAACCCGAACACGCTGAAGGCCGTGCTGCGCGCGCTGGAGAAGGCCACCGACACCATCAACACCAACCGCGAGGCGGCCGTGAAGATCGTCGCCCGGGAGATGAAGCTCGACGAGGCGCTCGCGCGCGACATCATGGCGCTCAACATCTACTCGATGGAGACCAACGACAAGATCGTGCGGGGCATGGGCGACTTCATCGACTTCCTCTATTCGCTCGACCGCATCAAGCAGAAGTTCCCGCCCGAGCAGGTGCTCTACACGAAGCTGCTGGAAGAGGTCGATCCCAAGCTGGTGCGCTGGAAGTCGAAGACCGAGGTCAAATGATCCAGGGCGTCCATCTCGTCGGGAGCGTGCCGCTGGCCAGCGCGGAGGTCGTCTTCCGCACGGTCGCGGGCGAGATCGGCGATCGGCTCCGCCGCATTCCCGACGGGGAGACCGGCCCGCGCTCCGACTGGATCGTGTGGCAGCTCCCCGTCTTCACCTCCCAGCCCCAGCTCGAGGTGGTGCCGCCGGAACCGGATAGCTGGCGGCCGCTGCCACGCGTGCGCGTGGCCGAGGGCGCGCGGGCCGACAGCGTAATCTTCGAGGCGCTTGGCTACGCCGACGCGGCCATCGCCTCCTATCGCGTCTTCGCGCGCCTCAAGCGCGACGGCCACATCCCCGTGGCCTGCCGGTTCCAGGTGTGCCTGCCCACGCCGATCGCGCCGGTCACCGCGTTCGTGGTGCCCGATTACCAGGGCGTGCTGGAGCGTGCGTACGAGGAGCGATTGCTGCGCGAGCTCAGGCTCATCCTCCAGGAGGTCCCGCACGATCAGCTCGCCGTCCAGTGGGACACCAACTTCGAGTTCGCGATGCTGGAGGGCCTCTTTCCGGTCTGGTTCGAGGACGTGAAGGGCGGCATCCTCGAGCGCCTCCTGCGACTGTCGCGGCAGGTCCCGCCCGACGTCGAGCTCGGTTATCACCTCTGCTACGGCGACGTCCGGCATCGCCATTTCAAGGAGCCGGCGGACACCCGGAAGCTCGTCGACGTCGCCAACGTGCTGGCGGGCAGTCTGGGCCGCCCGCTCAACTGGATCCACCTGCCCGTTCCGCGCAATCGCGTCGACGAGGCGTATTACGCGCCGCTCGGCGAGCTTCGCCTGCGGGCCGAGACCGAGCTCTACCTCGGCCTGGTCCATCACACCGACGGTATCGAGGGGACGAGGCGCCGCATCGATGTCGCCGGCCGCTTCGCGTCGGGCTTCGGCATCGCCACCGAGTGCGGCTGGGGCCGGCGTGCTCCCGCGACCATTCCCGAGCTCCTGCGCATCCATCGAGAGCTCAGCACGCCGATCCAGCAGCCGGGCGGGCCGCGCCATCCCTTCGTGTGGCCCTCGGGCTTCGAGCGCATCCCGGACGAGGACTGGACGCGCCAGCCCGTCGACACGTTCGGGCTTCGCTACGACACCGTCGAGAACCACGGCTGGTACAAGAACCTCGATCCGACGGTGGAAGACCTGGCCCGGTACCTGACCGACGGCCAGCTCCTGATCGACTATTCGGGCGGCACGGGCATCCTGCTCGACCGGCTGAAGCTCCGCATTTTCGACCGTCAGGTCGGCGTGCTGATCGCCGACAGCTCGCCCAAGTTCCTCCGCGTCGCGCTCGACAAGTTCGGCGACGACGAGCGCGTCGCGCTGCGGCTGCTGCGCTGGCGCAAGGAGGACCGGCGGCTCGACTGGCTCGACGAGGCGGTCGGGCTCGAGCTGGCCGGCCGCGGCGCCGACGCCATCGCCTCCACCAACGCGATCCACCTGTATCTCGATCTCGAGGAGACGCTCGCCTCGTGGGCGCGCGTGCTGAAGCCACGCGGGCGTGCCTTCGTGCAGTCGGGCAACATCCGCAACCCTCAGGCCAGGCCGAGCGACTGGATTTTGGACGAGACCGTGTGGGCCATCCACGAGATCGCCACCGGGCTCGTGCGCAACGATCCGCGTTACGCCGCCTACCGGCCACTGCTCGACGACGAGGCGCGGATGCAGGCCCACGTGGCCTGGCGTGACCGCGTGTTCCTTCCCGTGCGGCCGCTTGCGTACTACCTCCAATCCCTGGAGGGCGCCGGGTTCGCGGTAGAAAGCGTGACGGCGCGCACCATCGAGGCGAGCGTCGACCACTGGTTCGAATTCCTGAGCGCCTATCACGAGGCCGTGCTCGGCTGGGTCGGCGGCTCGGTCAAGGTGGACGGCCGGGCGCCCACCGACGACTCCGTGCGCGACCGGCTCGCGCTGATTCGCCACGCAATGGCCACGCTCTTCGGCGGCCGGCCCGACTTCCGCTGCTGCTGGACCTACATCAACTGCGTGAAGCGGTAGCGTCGCGCCACAAATCATTGACTTGAGCGCATCGGCGGCCGGGGGGCCCGAGCGGGAACCGGAACGCGATCCGGCTGTCGAACACCTCTTCATGCGTCCCCGCGAGCGCCCTGCGTCCGCCGCCGATGGCCGCGACAGGGCTCGACGTACCCCATTGAGAATGTTTCGGTATGGTATCCTTCGCGTGATGATAGAGACGTCTCCCCGGGTAGGCGCTCGATCGTCGCCAGTTTGCTGTCGGCAGCTGGCGTTCGTCTGGCTCGCCGTCATTCTCGCCATCCTCACGTTCGAGACCGGGCGCCACTCGGTCCACCACGTCGACGAAAACGAGGCAGCGACGTGCGCCATCGCGAGTACGGCGGGGCACATCCCTGTTGTTGGCGCGCCGGCCGTCGTTGCCACGCCTATCACTTGGACCGTCGGCTGGATGGTGGTCGATCGCACGCCGCCCGCTCCGTCCACCCGTCCCCTGGGTCTGGACCACGAGCGAGCGCCTCCTCTGTCGCTCTCCGCGTAAACACTTCTCGACCCGAACCCGATCTCTCGCACGCCCGTCGTATATCCGGCGGGGTGCACGCGGAGGGTGTCATGAACATAAAGCGCGCGGTGGTCTGCCTCGAATTGTCGCTGCCGACCATCTCACACATCAAGCGACCCGCCTCTGGTGACGCTCCGACCACGAAGGAGACGGACATCAATGCGGAACTCTCGAAGCGTCTGAGCCCCAACCTCGGTATCAGCCTCGAGGGCAGCTACAAGATTCTCGACCAGGAGCATGCTCCAACGCTTAAGGGCTTCGACAACCTGGGCGTCACCTTGAAATACGTCTTCTTCCGGAACCCGGAGCATCAGGTACTGCTGTCGGCCGGCCTCGGCTGGGACGCGGGCGGTACCGGCGACAGGAAGGTCGGGGCGGAAGGGTTCGACACGGTGACGCCGCAGCTGTTCTGGGGCAAGTGTTTCGGGGACCTTCCTGACTCGGTGCAGTTCCTGCAGCCCCTCGTGTTCACGGGCATGTTCGGCGTCGCGATGCCGACTCGCCATGCCACCAAGACGTTCGTCACCGATCCTGACACCGGGGATGTCGACGTCCAGCGTGAGGTCAACGGAAGCGTTGCGAAGTGGGGCTTCACAGTGCAGTACGACCTGTACTACATGCAGTCCTTCGTTCGCGACGTCGGGCTCGGGGCCCCGTTCAACCGGATGATCCCCCTCGTGGAGTTCGCGATGCAGACGCCGCTGGATAACCCCAAGACGGCGGGCCGCACCACGGGCACGATCAATCCGGGCATCATCTGGTTCGGGCGCTACGTCCAGATCGGCGTCGAGGCGCAGATTCCGGTGAACGAACGCTCCGGCAAGAACGTCGGGGTTCTGGCTCAGATGCACTTCTTCCTCGATGACATCGCGCCGCGTGTCTTCTCGTGGACGCCGTTCCACGGAGTGCTCGGGCCGACGTTCCCGAGGTAATGGTGCGGACACTCATCCTGACGGCGCTGCTGCTCGCGCCGTCGCCGGTCGGGGCGCACGCGTTCCCCGATCACGCGGATCCCCGCGTGGGGTCCACGGTCGGTCCGACGCCGTCGGAGGTGCGCATCTGGTTCGATGGCGAGATCGAGCCGGTGTTCAGCACCATCCGCGTGGAGAACGGAGACAAGCAACGGGTCGATCGAGGCGATGGTGGGGTGAGTCCCCAGGACAACCGCCTCCTCGTGGTCCGTGTCCCGCCATTGCCGGCGGGAAAGTATCGGGTGTACTGGAGTGTGGTCGCCCGGGATGGTCACCGCACGGAGGGCGATTATCCGTTCAGAATCAAGTAGCGGAGATTAGCCTAAGGTGACCATCTCGTCGGTGCTCGTGCAGTGGGGGTCTCTCACCGCCGTCGCGGCACTGATTGGCGCGGTGGTGCTCGACCTCGCCGTCCTTCCCCAATCGGCGCCGGAGATTGTCGTGGCCCGCCGCCGCTTGGGGCGCTGGACCATGGTCGCGGCCGTCATGGTGCTGCTGGCGAGTGGTGCGACCTTGATCGTCCGGGCCAGCACCATGGCGGGGGGCCATCTCGATCTCGCGCTGCGCGCGCTGCCCGCGGTCCTGATACGCACGCATTTCGGCACGATCTGGATTGCGCGCCTGGCCAGCGTGGTCGCGTTTCTCCTCGTGTGGCATCTGCCATTCCGTCTTGCCCGCTTCATCGGGCTGCTGCTCGTGCTCGGCGTCGGCCTGACGACGAGCCTCACTGGGCACGCTGCGGACTGGGGCAGCATCACCGTCAGCGTGTTCGTCGACTGGGTCCATGTCGTGAGTGGTGCGGTCTGGGTCGGGGGACTGTTTGGGCTGGCAGCGGTCGTCATGCCTTCGGCGTCGGCATGGCCTCGCCAGATCACCGGGAAGGTGGCCGGTCATTTCTCGCGGCTGGCCGGCGCCTGCTTGATCCTGGTGGTACTCACGGGCATCTCCAACGCCTGGATGGAAGTGCCGTTCGTCTCTGCGCTGTGGACGACGTCCTATGGACGGGTATTGCTGGCCAAGATCGGTGTTGTCGTCGCGATCATCTGGATCGGGGCGCTGAATCGATTCACGATCGTACCGGGGCTCACCGATGGCCAGGGCCGCGGCTTCGGGTACGGCATCTTCCGTCTCGCGCGGTACGTCTCGGGTCGCCAGGGAAAGGTTGCGGCCGCGACGCTGCCACGTCGGTTCGTCTCATACGTGACGCGTGAGGCTATCCTGGGGATCGTGGTGTTTGCGAGCACGGCCGTGCTCACCGACTCGACCCCCGCGCGGCATACGGCACATCTTACGCACAGTGGTTCCGCGAAACGCGGGCCGTATCGGGTGACTATGGGGGAGCTCCACAAGAGCGGTGGCATACCGCCAGGGTGGATCTTTCGTCCACCAGAGGGCGACCCTGGCCGCGGGCGAGAGGTGTTCGTGAAGCTGGAGTGCTTCGCCTGCCACACGGTGCAAGGCGAGTCGTTTCCGCCGCCGTCACGGCCGGGCCCGGATCTCACCGGAATGGGTGGCCATCACCCGGCCGGATATCTCGCAGAGTCCGTCATCAACCCGAATGCCGTTATCGTCGAAGGGCCGGGCTACACGGGTCCAGACGGCTCGTCAATCATGCCGGATTACCGCGATAGCCTCACGCTGGCAGAACTCGACGACCTCGTGGCCTACCTGAAGGCCCTTGACTGAGCTAGGTGAAATCCCGGCAAACTCACCGACATTCAGCATCACAGCCCCCGGGCGGCCCTCGGCGCATCCAAGGGCCCATGCGCGTCGCCGTGGCGCTAGGTCCCGACGGCAAGGTGAGAGGCGCGAGTCCCTGGATGCGGCCGCTGCTCGATCCCCATGCCCACTTCATCGCGGCGAATCTCGGCAAGGGCCTCGATTCGATGGGGCAAGCGGCGCTGCTCTACGAGGTCGGCGTGCTCGCGGCGATTCGGCGTAGCGCGTTACGGGTCGTCCCCCTCCCGCGCCGTGCCCACGCGAGAGAGGGACGCCGCGAAGGCCGGCGAGTTACGACGTCGGCCTGCTGAGATCTCGCATTTGCTGGCGGAGCTGCTGCATCTGCTGGCGGATCTGGGCGGCCTTGGCGAGCTGCTCGGGTGTGAGGACGTTGCGGATCGCGAGCGCGATCGCCAGTCGCTCCTGGGCCATCTGATCGCGGAGCTGGTTGATCGACGCCAGGTCGGCCGTCGATGGCGGGGTCGCGCTGTACAGCTTGTCGCCGAGCTGCTGGCGCGCCGCATGGATCTGCTGGCCGAGCGCCTGGAGCTGCGGGCGATGCGCCGCGTAGACCTGGCGAATCTGAGCCTTCTGCTCGTCGCTCAAACCGACAGCCCGAAGTACGGGCCAGCCGAACCCCCCACCCCCACCGCGGTGCCCGCCCGGTCCTCCCCACCCGTCGGCGAACGCGGCGGCGCTGCTGAGCAAGGTCACGGCGATCACTGCGATCACGACTCTGGCGCGTCGGGTCATCGCGATCCTCCTTTGTGCCCTCCAGACCTACTGACGAACGGGCGGCCCGAGGGGTTTACCGTGCCACCGCGCTGAAGTAGCATCCCGCCATCCCAGCCTGATCTCGCAGGAGGCGCGCTCGTCGTCTCGACGCTGCTCGTCCTCTCCGCCGCCGTCGTCTGGGGCCAGCCCCTGCCGGTGGCGCGGCCCGAACAGGTCGGCTTCTCACCGGAGCGCCTGGCCCACATCACGTCGGCATTCAAGAGCGAGGTGGACAAGGGACAGCTCCCGGGAGCCGTCATCGTCGTCGCGCGCAAGGGGAAGATCGCCTACTTCGAGAGTGTCGGATCTCGCGACAAGGCCGCGGGAACGCCGATGACGAACGACACCATCTTTCGGATCTACTCGATGACCAAGCCGCTGGCGTCGGTCGCCGCGATGATCCTGGTGGAGGACGGCAAGATCCAGCTCACCGATCCGATCTCGAAGTTCCTCCCGCCCATGAAGAACTTGATGGTGAGCGTGCCCAGGCCCGACGCCACCTACGCGAAGCACGGCTACGCGTTGGTGCCGGCCGAGCGCGAGCCGACCGTGCAGGACCTGCTCCGCCACACCGCCGGCCTCACGTATTACGAGATCACGACGAACACGCCGGTGAAGGAGGCGATGGTCAAGAGTGGCTTCTACGACCCGAAGGGCCAGGCCTTCGATCAGCGCGACATGACGCCGATGGAGTACGTCGAGCGCCTGGCCAAGGCGCCGCTCTCGCAGCAGCCCGGGCGCGTGTGGGAGTACAGCGTGTCCGTCGACGTGCTCGGGCGCGTGGTGGAGGCGGCCTCGGGCGCGACGCTCGGCAAGTTCCTCGAGACGAGGTTGTTCGAGCCGCTCAAGATGAACGACTCCGGCTTCTCGGTGCCCGCGTCGAAGATGGCGCGCCTGGCTCAGCCGTTCGACAAGGACGCGCTGATCGACGTGTCCAAGCCGCCCAAGAACGACTCCGGCGGCGCCGGCGGCGTGTCGACGGCCGCCGACTACCTCGCGTTCTCACAGATGCTGCTGGGCGGAGGCCGGCTCAACGGAACGCGCGTGCTGAGCCGCAACACCGTGGCGTTGATGACGAGCGACCACCTCGGTCAGAAGATCCTCGACGCCGGCACCACGCCGGGCGAGCTGTTGCTCGGCTCGCCCGGGTACACCTTCGGCCTCGGCTTCGCCGTCCGCCGCGAGGCGGGCCTGGCGGGCGTTTCGGGCTCGGCCGGCGAGTTCATGTGGGCGGGCTACGCCGGGACGTACTTCTGGGTGGATCCGAAGGAGGAGATCGCCGCGGTGCTGATGACCCAGGCTCCCGGGGCGCAGCGCGTGTACTACCGGAAGCTGCTCAAGGCTCTCGTCTACCAGGCGATTGATTAGGATGGGGGGCCTCGAAAGGGCCCCCCATACCCCCCAAACGTTCGGGGCGCGCCAGCAAAGCTGACGCGCCCCTCTAACCCGCAACCTTCGGGGCGCCCCGGCAAAGCCGGGACGCCCCTCTATACCTACGCGCCGCGGCGCACGCGGTAATCCACGTTGTCCCTCACCCACTTCCAGAAGCGATCCTGGTGCGCGAGATCGGTGTCCGGCTTCATCTGCGCGCGCCAGCCCTTCATGACGTCGTACTCCACAGCCCAGAAGCGCACGCGATCTCGCTTCACGAGCTTTCGCCAGTTGTTGCCGACCGTCGGGCTCGCGTAGGCCAGGCGAACGGTGACGTTCTTCGAGAGATAGTCGAGCGGGCTGAGATCGATCCGCTGATAGGAGGCGGGCGACCCGGACTTGATCGACCCGTCGGGCACGTCGGGCACGCCGTCGCTGACCACCATCAGGGTGATCGGCGCCAGCACGAGGTTCCGCTCCTTCACCGTGCGCGCGACCTGCTGGAAGAACACGTTGAAGTCCGTGAGGTTGTCGGTCGGCGGGAACCACTTCTTGAGATCCGCCTCGATCTGCTTGACGTCCTTGTTGTTGAAGTCGTGGATCGGGTGGAAGGCCTTCGGCTCGTTGTTGTCCCGGCCTCCGATGGCCGTCACGAAGAGATCGCGCGGCTTCGCGAGGCCGCCGAGCTCGTGCATGTGGCCGAAGAGATAATACGCGAGAAACGTGAGCGCGTCGTCGTAGGCGAACCGGAAGGATCCGCTGGTGTCGACGCCGACGAAGAGCGTCGACCGCTGCGGCTTGGTGTCCTCGGTCTCGGCGGCCGAGACGACGACGGCGACGCTCAGGAGGGCGGCCGCGACCAGGCGAGCGACGACCGAGACGCCCAGGCGGCTCACAGCGTGGCCTGCTTTCGCGGCTGCAGATGCAAGGTTTGCAGGATGTCCCACGTCGGGGTGATCTCCTTGCCTTCCTTGAACGGCAGCGAGAAGACCTGACGGGACGCGACCAGGACCATGCCGAAGTTGAGCGCAGCCGCCGCGATCTGCAAGACCGGCAGGACCAGGTAGTCGAGGATCTCTTCACTCTTGGCGTGGAGCCAGTCGATCTCCTTCTTCAGCTCTTCCACCGGCTGCCGCCACCACGCCGGCGCCGGCTTGGGGTTGGCGACGCGCGGGTCGTCCTCGTCCACGATCGGCTGCCGCGAGATGAAGGCCAGCATCGGCGGCGTTCCGTACTGGCCGAACAGGAACCACGTCATGCCACGGATACCGATCCAGCCGAAGGCCGACAGCGCCAGCGTGAACGTGAGGCCCATCTTCATGCCCGTCTGCTGCGAAATCCACGGCGTCAGGGCATCGATCAGCTCGCGGTAGAGGAACATGACCTCGAAGAACATCACGAACAGCTCGACGATCACCATCTGAATGATGGACTTCCACTCGCGCTTCTTCATGGCGTCCATCAGCGATTGCACGCACGCGAAGCTGCCCATGACGAGCAGCAGCAGGAAGCAGTAGAGGATGGGGGTCGTGTAGTGCGCCGTCGACTCGCCGCCGACCAGATCGGTGAGGAGCTCGGTGACGGTCGGCATCAGCGTGTAGCTGAAGATGGCGGCTTCGAGCGCGCACCAGAAGACGAGCATCACGAACGCCACCCACGGCACACCGGGTCGGAAGTAGGTCTGGGTCATCCGGCCCGTCATCGTGAAGGGCATGAGCACGACCTGGCGGAAGATCTCGAGCAGGAGCTTCACCACGAAGGTCGAGAACGTCACCGCCCACCCGAGCGCCACGCCGACGAACCGGAACATTCCGACCCAGTAGACCCAGACGGCCCGCGCGGCATCCCACCACGTCAGCATCATCGTCGGGATGAACTGCACGCGGCCCGAGCGGAACGGTAACGTGTAGAGGGAGAGCTGCGTGCACCAGACCGCAGCGACGGCGAGCAGGGCCGGGAACACCAGGAAGATGTACTTGCCGGTCACGAGCCACCAGGGACCGGGAGCGAAGAAGAAGTCCCACAGCGTATGTTGCATGACCGGAATCCATGCCAGCGGCGCGATCAGGACGTCGGTGAGCTGACGCCAGGGGTCCGGAATTCGATGAATCAGCTCAAACATTCACCCCTCCTTGTGCCCGGGAAGACGAACGAGCACCTACCGCTTAGCAAGCCTCCGGCCGTGGCTCTAAGCTGCTGATTCAGCGGTGATCACACCCGATCGGCAATGGGCTGTTTGGCATGCCACGAGCGAAATTGACACGCCCGTCGCGTTTGACAGGCCCCGGACGAGGCCCTAGCATCGCGCGCGATGTCCCCGGGAGTCGATCACATCCGTGAGCGCGTGAATGCCCGCGATGCGCTGGTGCGCCGCGGCCGCTACGTGAGCCTCGCGTTCCTGCTCGGGGTCGGCGATCAGGAGTACGTCGTGACGATCGATCGGGGCCGCGTGACGTCCGTGGAGCCGCGCCGGCTCGCCACGAGCACCGGTCGTTTCACGATCCGCGCGGCGACGCCGGCGTGGGAGGAGTTCTGGAAGCCGGTGCCCCGGCGCGACCACCACGATCTCTGGTCGATGCTGGCCGCCGGGATCTTGAAGATCGACGGTGACCTGCTGCCGCTGATCCAGAACCTCCAGTACTTCAAAGACGTGCTGGCAGCGCCGCGCGATGCCTGAGTTCGAGCCGATCGTCGGTCGCTACTTCACGATGAACGTCGCGGGCGACGCCTGCCGCATCTACATGGAAGAATCGGGCCGCGGCCTTCCGCTGGTGTGCCTGCACACCGCGGGCGCCGACGCGCGGCAGTATCGCCACCTGATGTGCGACCGCGCCATCACCGACCACTATCGCGTCATCGCCTTCGACCTGCCCTGGCACGGCAAGTCCAACCCGCCGGTGGGCTGGCGCGACCGCGAGTACCGGCTCACGACGGAGCTCTACATCGAGACCGTGCGCGCGTTCTGTCGAGCCCTCGGGCTCGAGCGGCCCGCCGTCATGGGATGCTCGATGGGCGGGCGCGTGGTGCTGCACCTGGCGCTGAACCACCCCGACGAGTTTCGCGCGGTGATCGCGCTCGAAGGCGCCGATCGGCTCGAGCCGTACTACGACCTCGATTGGCTCCATCGCCCCGACGTTCACGGTGGTGAGGTGAGCGCCGCGTTCGTCTCCGGTCAGGTCGCGCCGCAGAGCCCGGACGAGTCCCGCTGGGAGACGCTCTGGATGTACACGCAAGGCGGTCCCGGCGTCTTCAAGGGCGATCTCTACTTCTACTGGTACGACGGCCACTTCGACGACCGCTCCCCTCGCATCGACACCACGCGGTGCCCCGTGTACCTGCTCTCGGGCGAATACGACTCCTCCTGCACGCCCGAGCGCACGGCCGCCACGGCGTCGCGCATCAAGGGCGCGCGGGCGACGGTGATGCCCGGCATCGGACACTTCCCGATGTCGGAGAATCCTGCGCTGTTCCGCACGCACCTGCTGCCGGTCCTGGACGAGATCCGCCGCTAGCTCGAACACCCCAGCAGCGACGTGAGGCGGCGCAGCTCCTGTTGATTCTCGGGCGCGAGCCATTCCCTCCGGAGCGCCCGCTTGTCGCCTTCCGTCAGCTTCCACGATAGCGGCCCATCCTTCGCGACCTTGAAGACGAGCCGCTCGAAGGTGTCCTGCGCGCGATGGGCGGCGGCGAAGTCGGCGACCTCGATGTCGTTCCTGAACCGCTGCGCGCCGGTCCGCACGTTGAGCAGGGTCAGAATGGGCCCGAAGGTCTGGAAGAACCAACCGCGATGGCTGCGCGGATCGCCGAGGCTCGGCTCGGCCGCCGAGCGAAGCTCGACGAGCACGATCTTCCGTCCGCCGAGCGCCTGATACATGGGCCCGATGTCGCGGAGCGCCTGCAGCGCGGTGGCGACGCCGAAGTCGTCGAAGTAGCCGCCGTCGGCGATGTGAAAGTCCGTGCGGCCACGGTCGCGGCGCGCGATCGGCGTCACGTACGGAAACGTCGCCGAGAGCCGCGCCGCGGTGACGACGTCGAGCGTGTCGTGCGGATAGATCGTGGAGAACACCCGGCCCCAGCCGTCGGGAAGATCGACCGGGCTGATGAGGAAGCGCTCGCCGGTCTCGACGATGGTCGCGTTGAACACGGGGAGGGGGCGCCAGCCGGCCTCGATGCCGGCGGCCCAGTCTCGCATCGTCAACGGCACGCGGCCCTCCGTCTGCAGCCCGCGGGCCCACGCCCGCTCGAGGCTCCACGCGCGGTCGATCGTGTTCGGATAGACGGCAAACGGCAGAAACGCCCGCAACAGATCCGGATAGCACGCTGCCTCCGGAGACCGCGCTGACCAGGAACACGGACGGCGCGAACGCCGGGCACTGCCGCTGGATCTCCACGAGGGCGCGCGCCGTCCACGCGGCGGCCTGGATACCGCCGCCGTTGGCGGCGATCACCGTCATGATCGGCGCGTTCTTCTTCTGCCAGGTGGTGACCAGCGATCGGAGCCGCTCCACCCGCTGGCCGGCGGGCAGCGCAGGGTCGGCGCGGGTCAGCCGGTGATAGTAATAGTCGGAGTCGAAGGCGTAGCTGACCGCGAACGAGCCCGCGATGAGCAGCGTGAGCACCGGCACCCGATAGCGATCGAAGAAGAAGGCGAGCCCGGAGAGGAACCAGCTTCCCCCGATGAGCACGAGCATGACGAACGCCAGCGCCGGAACCGGCTCCGGGCCGCGCTCGGGTGTGAAGGCGAAATAACCGAACGTGTACACGGCGAGGAAGCACGCGAAGAACGCGAGCGAGAGCACGTGGCCGGCCAGCGGTTCCTGGTGCTCGTCCACGTAGCCCGGACCCAGGCGGCGCAAGACCGCTCTGGCGAGATCGTGGAGCAGTCCGAGCACGCGGGAGCGCGGGACCGGCTTCTCCCGCGCCCGGCGGATCATCGGGAGGTCAGTCGTCATCAGGAAGTTCGGGGCCGCCGTCCCCGGGTCGGTGAGCCGCTCACGAACGAGCGTCGCCACGAGCAGCGTCGCCAAGCCGAGCACAGCGCCGGCCGACACGGCCAGGCCGGCGACGGGCAAAGGCTCGTCCGTCGAGGAAAGCAGTGTCGCGAGGAGCGGGACGGTGGTGAGGCCGAAGAGCAGGACCTGATTCCGCTCGAGCCAGCGCCCACGCGGCGAGGAGACTCAACCAGGTGACGAACACCAGCCCGCGGGCATCGAGCGTGACGACGCCGACGAGGAGCGACGGGTAGATCCAGCGCGCGACGGGGCCCAGGGCGACCAGGAAGAGCAACGTCCCCAGCGCGAAACGATCCAGGAAGACGAGCTGAAGACCGAGAGCTATACGGCCACCGGCCATCAACGGATCACGCGCGCCTCACGGCACCGCCGGACAACCCGTCTTCGATTTTTCTCCGAGGGCCTCCTCGCGACGGACGAACGCGAGTCTGTCGTCTCGGGCTCGCGGGTCGTCGAATCCCACGAGGCCGAGCTCTCGACGGCCGGCGTTGGTCCAGAGGCAGACGACGTCGCGGCGGCCGAAGAAGCCGAGCCACGGCTCGTGCAGGAACACGACCGGCCGCTCGCGCTGCACGTCCGGATAGGCGGCGCCGAAGTAGAGCGCATCCTCGTACTCCGGCCGCGCGAGGTCGTGACGCGTGGCCTCCGCGATCGCGTCCTCGGAGCTGACCTCGCGATCGAACGCGAGCAGGACGATCTCGCGGACCGTCGGGCTGGTGGATCGCACGGGGAAATTGTCGGACGTCACGCACGAGTGGGCATAGCCGTAGTTGCCGGCCGCCACCAGCTCCTCCGTCGATCGCCCATCGCCGGCCCTGATGCGATAGGCGAGCGTCACGGGCCGAAGACGTCCCGGAGCAGCCCGGTGACGCGGGCAGCGGGATTCGTGCGGATCTTCCGCTCCTCGTCGCCCAGGACGTGGAAGAGGCCGTCGAGGGCCTTGCCCACCACGTAGGCGTCGAGGTCGATCGCGTCGACGTTCACGAACGGCAACGACTGGGCGAAGTCGGCCAGCGCCTTGTACTGGCGGGTCACGCCGACCTCGTTCATCGCCTGTGTCACCGTGGGCCGGAAGGCCACCGTGAGCTGGTCGCTCGTCTTGGCCTTGAAGTAGTCGGACGCCGCGGTGTCGCCGCCCTGGAGGATTCGCCGCGCGTCGTCGAAGGTCATGGTGCTGGCGGCGTCGAAGAAGATGCCAAGCGCCGAGGGAGCGGCGCGCTCGGCCGCGCGGTTCATGCTCAGGATGAAATCGTCGACCTGCTGGCCGAAGCCGACCGCACGCAGCGTGCGCTCGGCACGCCGGAGCTCGTCGGGCATCATGATCTTGATGGCCTGGTTGGCCAGGTAACCGTCGGTTCGGCCGGTCGCCTTCACCGCGTTCTGCGCTCCGATCTGGAGCGCCTCCTTGAGGCCCGCGGTGATCTTCGTCTCGCTCAGATCCACGCCCGCTGGCGCCCGGCCCGGCGGGAAGATGTCCTTCATCAGCTTGTCGAGCTGGCCCCACGCCGGAGATGCGACGGCGAGTCCGAGCGCGCAGGCGACACTGACGGTCGTCTTCAAGCTCTAGCGCGGCCGTCCGGTGCTCGAGACTCGGCCCAGCGCAGCCACCACCTCCGGGTCGGTGGCGAGATCGTGCATGGTCCGCGCGAGCGCGGCATCCATCACCTCACGCCAGGCGGTCTCGGTGTCGGCGTCGGCCTGGCGTCGCTTGATCCCGACATATCTCCGGGTCACGAGCGTATCTCCGCTGCGTCCGTCGGCCACCGCCAGCGCGATCGCCACCTTCCCGACGTACTGCGTCGTCGAATAGCCGACGACGACGTCAAGCCAGAACTCCTCGACGGCGGCGACGAGGACCGCGTCCTTCGTATCGGCGACCACGGTGTGGCCGTTGGTGTTGAGCTCCACGGCGAGCGCCTCGCGCACGATGTCCGTGACGGGGCGGTCCGTCACGATGTTGGCCCGGTTCTTGGGCTTGTATCCGATGCGGCTCGTGTGCATCCGTCGGTCCGTGACCGCGCCGACCTCGATTCGCCGGGGCGCGACGGACGCCAGCATGGCCCGATTGGCGCCGGCCTCGGGATAACGAACGTCGAGCGCGGAGGAGCCCGAACGACAGCCACTGCTGAGGAACGCAGAGAGCACCAGGGCAATGGCGAACGCCGCAGGCCTCACCGGCCCGCACCCCGCGCATAGAGCAGCTCGCTCGCGAGCCGCTGGCCGGCTCGTTCCAGCACGTCGGTGAGCTCTTGCCGCGTGAACTCCCGATCCTTCGTGAAGGCCTCGAGGGGAAGACGCTCCGGATTGGTCACGTCCTCGTTGTTTTCCCACACGACGACGCCCGTTCCTCGCAACACCATCTGCGCGCGCACGTCGGCAAAAGTCGACAAGAGGTCGGGCTCACCTTCACGGACTCGAACCAGCCCCCAGGCCGGCACGGTCACCCGCACGATGGCGTCCGTGCGCCGCCGATCCTCTCCAACCGGCTCGCGCTCGAGCGTACGAACCTGATCGTAACGCCCGCTCGCCGCGAGCGCCCTCGCGAGCGCGTCGGTGACCACCGTTCGCGGAGAGAGGCGATCGACGTGGTGCGATGCGGCGGACACCCGGTCACTCTCGAGGGCCCAGTTGATACCCTGATGGACCAGCCGCATGAGAGGCGCCAGCACCGCCCGGTACGGGTTCCACTTCAGTATCTCGTCGAACGTACGTCCGGGTTCACTGCTGTGCTCGAGCACCGCGAAGCGGGTTTCTCCCGAGGCGACGATCGCCAGTCGCCGAACGTTGTCGAACGCACGAGGGCTCGGGTGCGGAGCTGGAGAGGAAGACGCACATCCTCCCGCCGGGAACATCGCGAGAACGACCAGGACGGCAAAAGCTTTCTTCATGCCGGGAGTCTAGCAAAGCGGTCTTCGTCTCGGAAGACGCGCGGAACTGCTGAAAATCCAAGCGCGCTGCTGATTTTCCTGGCACCGCGCGGCGCCGACGCGCGCGCACGTCGCGACGCCTCGCGGCCTCTATCGATCGAGAAACATTCGATCCCGGCTCGCACGTGCCGAACATCGAAGCATCGCCGTGGAGATCTGGCAGGGCGAATGCACTTGAGCGCGCGTCGGAGGCGTCAAGGCATGAAACCGTTCGTCATCAATCGGTACGGCCGCATGGTGTTTCCGTTCAGCTTCTTCCCCGAGCTCGACTTCTCGGTGTTCGAGACGCTCGACCAGTTCGCCGCCGTGATTCGGCGCGACTTCGAGGAGAAGGCGCCATCGGAGAACGACATCGTCAGCAAGGTCGACGCCGGCGACTACACGAGTCGCTACGAGCTCCTGCGTGACCTGGCGCTGAACCTCTTCTGGGTGAACCGCTACGCGATGACCATGTACGAGAAGCGTCCCACGCGGTGGCGCGACGTGCCGCGGCTGCGCGACGACGTGTTCCTTCCCGTCTTCACGCCGTGGGACGGTGCCGAGCCCGCCGCCACCGTGGACGGCGGCTATCGCGCGCTCCGGCCGACGTGGGACGAGGCGGCCGAGGACAAGGTCTTCCGCATCCTGCTCGACGTCTTCCGGCACAAGAAGTGGGCGGGCGCCGAGCTGCCGGCCATCAAGCCGACGCCGGCCGAGCTCCTGGCGAATCCCAAGAACCTGACCTATCAGCTCCTCACCTGGGACCCCGACTATCCCGGCTACGCCCACGACGACATCGTCGAGTGCCTCCACCCCGTGCCCGAGATGGAGGCGCTGCTGCGCCAGGCGATGGTGCTCCACAACCAGTACCGGTGGGACCGCTCGCAGACGCGCCTCTGCGAGGTGGGCCGGCTCGAGCCCGACGACTACGTCGTCGTCTTCTCCCCTCGCAACGACGAGGTGCTGAGCTTCATCCGCCGCGTCAAGTCGGGGCGCCACGTGCGTCGCGTGCAATCGGTGCTCGTCGATCCGCGGCCGCCGAAAGTGCCCGTTCCGCCGGTCAACGTGCGCGCGCGCTTCGCCGTCCAGCCCCGGCTGGAGGCGCTCGACGTCTACGTGGGCGAGTGCGTCTGCGCCAACGACGACCTCATCCGCAACGCCGCGTACTGCTGGTCGCCGATGACCGCCGAGGCGATCCGGCGCAAGACCGGCATCGAGGAGCGGCGCTACACCGAGCTCGCCCTGGACCACATCTCGCTCATCGCGGCCCGGCGAGCGCTCGCCAGATCGGGCCGGCGGCCGGAGGAGATCGGCGGCGTCGTGTTCTGCTCGTGCACGAACACGAAGACGATGCCGTCGCTGGCCACCTGGCTCTCCGGTCAGCTCGGGATGTTCCAGACCCACGCCTCGTACGACCTCGTGGCCGCCTGCGCGGGCCTGCCGTACGGGCTTGCCGAGGCGGTGCGCCTGCTGCAAGAGGTCGAGCGCCCGGTGCTGGTGGTCTGCGGCGAGAAGTTCTCGGACAAGATCGGCACCGTGCGCACGTCACGGATGATCTTCGGCGACGGCGCGGCCGCGCTCGTCGTCGGGCCGGCGCCGGCGGGCCAGCCGGCCGACGTCGAGTGGTATCAGACCTACGCGAGCGGCCCGATGAGCGAGGTGGATGCGATCGTGTGGCCGAACCCGGCGTTCGACAACCACATCACGGTCCTCGGGCCCGAGGTGCGGGCGCTGGTCGGTCGCTATCTCACGCAGATGATGGACGAGCTGCGCGCGCTGCCCCACCCCGACGGCGCCGCGGGCTCGCTGCTCGA
>WNFO01002496.1_pt1 | contig 20465 bp, 11 predicted proteins | sample 5400251 | NCBI WGS metagenome assembly WNFO01 (sample SAMN13153354, study PRJNA577476) | soil metagenome | isolation source: 100 cm saprolite under Madrone tree | place: USA:California | collected 2016-06-14
TGAAAGGACTGCTGAATTTGCAGATCTGCACGCAGTCCATTGCCGATTCGCCGCCCGATCAGAGGGACGCCAATAAGACATCGTGCGCGCAAACCGCCACGCAGGCCCTCCTCTCCGCCGATCAGATCGCCCAGGCCCTTACCAATGACCCTGAGGGCCACGTGGATTCCACGGTCCGCACGCTCCTCGAGGAACCCATCAAGTCGCTCCAGAGAAAGCTCGCTGCGGCCGCCGGAGGAACTGAGGGCCTCTGCGCTCCGTACAAAGCCCTCCAGGCCGGTTATCCTTTCAATGCCCGCGGAAGCCGCGAAGCTTTCCTCCCGGAATTGAGCGGATTCTTCCAGCCCGGGACCGGGCGTCTCTCGCAATTCCTCAACGAGCAGAAGAGCGCTATCGCATTGCAGGGCGCAACTTTCGCTCGGGCTCCTGGCAGCCCCACGCCTATTGGAACCAACTTTCTCCGCTTCATCAACCAGATGTACCGCATTCAGCAGGCCCTTTACCCGAACAATTCGCCGGAGCCACGTTTCGAATACACCGTCAGCGCGCGCCTCCCCGAAGTCGGAGGTTTCAAGAGCGAAAAGCTTACCTTCGACGGGCAGGAATTCACGATCAGCGGGAACGGCGGGAGCAAGAGGTTCATGTGGCCCGGCACATCCGCCCACGGCGCCACCCTCAGCTTGAACAATGGCGGCGGGGACCTTCAACTCCAGAACGCCCAGGGGCTCTGGGCCGTGGCGCGTTTCTTTGCCGGCTACCGGTGGCAACCGTCTGGAAATGGCTACGCCATTCAGGGTCCGCTGCTCGGCCCGACTGGCCAGCCTATGACCAGCAACGGCAAACCGGTCGAAGTGCGCTTCGAGGTCGATTTTCACGGTGTCCCGCTTTTCCAGACCGGCTTCTTTTCGAGCTACGGCTGCCCCACGAGGATGGCGCAATAACGCCCTTTGATCCCAGTCGCCTCAGGCGCAGGGAACGCATTGCTGCACGTCTGAGCTCTCTCCGATTCTCTTGGCGTCCCGCTGGCGCCTTCGTCTGCTAGAATCGCGCCGTGCGCGGGACTCGCGCAGGGACTCCTCTGCGGAGGAAACACATGAAACTCCTGGAAAGGCTCGAGCCTTTCGCGATACTCCTATTGCGGTGCGGACTGGCCTTGGTGTTTATCTATCATGGCTACCCGAAGCTTTTCGGAGATACGGCGAAATTCGTCGAGGCGTTCAAGGGCCTGGGTTTGCCGTCCTACTTCGTGTCCATCGCAGGTGCGATTGAGTTCTTCGGCGGCGCGGCGCTCGCGCTGGGGTTCTCAACCTCTGTGGCGGGGATCCTCCTCGTGCTCGATATGATCGCGGCAATGTGGAAATACAACTTTAATGAAGGAATTTACGCCGTGCGCGAGTATGAACTGCCGCTGGTCCTGGGCTTGGGCTCGCTGGTAGTGGCTACCACGGGCGGAGGCCCATTCTCGCTCGACCGCCTCATTAACCGGAGCAAGGGTAAGTCAAAGCAGCACGACGAAGCGCTCAAGTGAATTGCCGCATCATCCGGGAAGGATAACGGCCTGCACTGCTACTTTGCCTCCATGCACTCAGAACGGGAATCGGACCGTCAAAATTCCGTTATGATTGTTCGTATGGAAATGAGTCGTGGCGATCTGGAATCCACCTCCGGCCGTTAACGCCAACCTTTTCCACAAGTGAAACCTTCCAAAGAGAATCCCTGGAGTCAGGAAAACTTGTGTCTTTCCATTGTTTGGACCGTCCTGAAAATGCGTGTAATTGACTTCCACCTCCGGCCAAAGTTTCCTGTGAATGTGGTACTGAAAGGCGTTGTTCCACGGAAACGTCCGGCCGATATTGACCTCGTTGCCCGTGGGCAGTGTGGCTCCAAACGTTCCCTGAACGTCAAACCTGCCAAATCCTTTGCCGTACGCGATCGTCGGCGTGATGATCGTATTGGTCGCTCCGTTCCTATACTGTCCGGTAGGAAATGTGACCTGCAAAAATGCCGTGAGTATGAAGTTCCCGTGCTCTTCGTTTCCCGACAGCATCCGGTATTTCACGAGGAAACTCCAGTCGCCGAATCCATCCAGCACCGCCGGGTTGTTATGGACAAGGTAGGCAGGCGGCGCGACCACAATCACCTCAATATTTTTCTGTGGAATTAGTTCCAGTCCCTTTCCCCCGCCATAGTTTTCCGTGGTGATGCCCGTATTGCCCGGTTGCCAAAAAATATCGTACCGAAACTCCTGTTCGAGCCGCGGTGTCGTGGTGGCGACCGGCGTCACCCAGTGAGGCTGCTCCGCCTGTGTTCGGGATACCATGCGAAACCAGTCAGCGAAGAATCCGTCACTCTGGCTCGCCTGGCCAGAGCCGCCTGGCGCAGTTTGCGCCCGAGCGGCGGGAATCAAGCAAAACAGAACCGCAATGACTAGCCTGACCGATGCTCGTCCTTTCATCGTGGCCCTCTCCATTGTGTCCTTGGCCTAACCTGCCCCAAGAAGGATTTGTTTTAGGCCAAGAGGGCTACGAATCTATATGATGACAATTGATAAGTCAAAGTGATTTCATACGATTCGAATGGAATGGAAGAATAAGGAGGGCGTCGCATTTTGCCGCATCTCTGACACCACGGTTCAGGAGCGGGATGGGTGGGACGGACTTCTGTATGTGAGTTGACGCGAGGCAGGGCTGGAGAACACTAAAAGAACTGCAGCACGTCGCATCTCAGTGATGGAAGGTAATCGCGAGAGGAAACCGCACGGTCACCGGTTTTCCACCGGACCTTGGTATCGTGGTCTTCCAGTGTTTCGAGGCATCTTTCGCTTTCTTGAAGAAATCCTTGTCGGCGTCTCCCGCTTTGTCGATCTTCACGCCTCCGGAGGCGTCCACGGTGACAATAAGGCTGAGGGTGTACGGCAGCTTACCCGGCTGGCTGGCAACGTCCGGGAAATCCACCATCGGATTCCCCAGCCACTGCAGCGGAGCATCCTGATCCAGTTGCGAGCAGGCTACAGCTCCGGCCAGCGTCGGCAGAGCATGGGGGCTTGGACCCACGTTGCAGGAAATCGGCGGGAGCGCCAGCTTGTTCGTATTTTGATTCATGCCCTGAAGCGCCGAAGGAATGGTGGAGTTCAGGTAGATCTGCGCCTGTTCCTTGTAAATCCCCGTCCCGTTGGCGATTTTCTGGAACTCTTGGGCCACGGCATGACTCATCTGATTCATGTCGCGTTTGGCTTCTGCCTGATGGAAATGAGCGACGGCCGCATCAAATGCGGTCCTGTCTCCGGTATTCTCCACTGCCCTCGTATAGGCGTCAGCAAGGCGTTTGTCCAGCGCCTTGCAGGCTTGGAGAATGGGCTGCTCATCGGCGCGTGCTTCGAATTTGTGCAGTTCATCCTGAGCATGTTGGATTCCGGCCGTATCGCTCTTGGCCTCTGCGGCTTGCGCGGCCACGTTCAGCGTGTCGAACTGTTGCTGCTGTTGCGCGTGCAAATCCCTTGCCATTTTGTCGTGTGTCTTGCTCCAGGACTGCGATGCATCTACATAGCTCCTTGCATTGCGGAACGCCCCTTCGCGCAGCGCCGCTGCAAACGAATCCTGAGCCTGCAGAACCCTGCTGATGGCGTCCAGTTGCTTCTTCGCGTCGCCGCTCATAGGACCGTGGCGTTTTGCCACTTCCTGGAACTGGTCACGCGCCTCGGTCCAGTTCTCCGCTTTCATATCGTTCAGAGCCGTGTCATACAGTTTTTTCTCATCGCCAGACTGCCGAATCCTGTTTAGAAAGCCCTCTGCCGGAGTCTTGTAGAGGGAATCGGGTACCTTGAGGTCCAGCACGGCCCGGAATCCCTGCCTGGATTTCTCGTAGTCCTTGTTCTCGAAGAGCTGAACCGCGCCCTCAAACAGGTCCTTCTCCTGCTTCCGGATGTCGTTGTCGCCCGAGGCTGCCTTCGCTGCCGCTAACTCCCGGGTCGCGTCTTCCGTGCGCCACAGATTCATCTGGATGACGTCCTGGAATGCCTGTTGCGCACCTGCAAAATCCCTCTTGTCCTTGAGGAGGCCCTCTCCTTGATCAAACCGCTGTTGTTCGTCCGTGCGTTTTTGGCCGATCTGATTAATCTGTTGGATGGCTTCGGTCTGCAGTGGTCCTTTCGCCTGCGCAAGCTGCCGCCAGGTCTGTTCCGATTGGTCGAGTTGATGATCCTGCCATAGCTGATTCGCCTGCTCCCTGAGCTTCAAATCCTTGTCTGGAATGCGCGGTTTGCTTGGGTTCATGCCCCAGGCAGCGAGGATGACAACCACCAGCACCGCGGCACCCAGCCCGATCATCACCGGCGGCCGCCGCAAAACCAGCAGCAGTTGCGTCACTACCTGAGCCTTGTCCTGCCAATTGACCGGGAGTTCCTTCGCCCGCGGACCAGCATCCGCGAGCGGAGGAGGAGACGCCGGGCTCGCTTGCGCCGGTCTGACCGCCGCTGAGCCTCCGCTTGCGCCCGTTGCCGCAACCCGCGGCATCTTTCGCGTCGCAGAAGCGCTTCCGTCGAATTCCAGACGTCGTGCCGCAGGTCCGTCAGCCCGCACGCTGGGAGTTTCCGGACCAACCATGCGGGTGGCCGAGAATGCCGCCTGCGGACCGCTCTGCCCGGACACGGATGCGCTTGCGCTCGCCGCGATCCCCGGCGAGGGCGGCGTCGGCATTGGCGGAGTTGCCTTCGAAACCGCGGGCCGGCGTTTTTCTTCCTTTTGTGGAGTGCTCTCGAGAGAGGCTATTTTCCTTTTCAGCTCAAGGGCGCGAGGGTCGTTGGGTTGTAGGATCTGCGTGGCCAGCACTTCGTTGAAGAGCTGCGTGGCGCCGGCATGATCTCCCTTATCCACTAATGTGTGTAAGGCCGAGACTTGACGCTCCTGTTCTTCTCTTTTTTTCTTCTTGTCCTCCGCACCGTGCAGCAACTGCGTCACATTTGGATCCGGCCCCATGGCCTCCATCGTGCGCTGCGCCAGGTCGATGGCGTCGGTGATCTTGTCCTGGCTGATCTTGCTGTTGATCTCGCGCACCCTCCGCTGCATTTCCCGGCGGGCTTTTTCGCGTTCGTCCTGCTCTTTTTGCCGCTGATCGGCTTCACCCGCCAGCCTTCGGAAAGAATCCTGGGCCGGGAATTCTTGCATCGCCTTCCGTGCCACTTCAGCAGCCTGCAGAAATCGCTCGGAGTCCAATAGTGACTGAATTTGCTTTTCCCGCTCCTGCTCCTTCTTTCCCTGTTCCTGTTGCGCTACTTCCCCGCGCGCGTAGCCCACCAGCTCCTTCAGTTCGTATTCTTCCGGATACTCCTTGAGCAGGCCCTCGCCTTTTTCTACAACCTGCTTGACTTTCCCTCCGCTCAGGAATCCGCGCAGTGTGACGAGTTCCGTTTCCAGGCGTTTCTGGCGTTTTTGTTCTTGCTCTTCCCGCAAAGCCAGGGCATTCAGATTCTTCACGGCCGTGTCTTGTGGGTGCTCCTTCAAAAGGACGTCCAGCGCCTTCCGCGACTCCGCAAAACTCTGCTGCGCCAGGAGTTTGCGCACCTCTGCCATCTGCCGCTGTTTTTGCTGCTCCGCCTGGTCCGCCCGCGCCGTCTCCTGCAGTTTGATCAGCTCCGGCTCCTTTGGAAACTCCTTCAGGGCAGTGGCGATGACCGACAGGCATTCTTCATAATTCAGTTCCGTCCAAAGCGTGCGCGCGCGGTGGAGGACTTCGCCAAGTTTCTTGCGCTTCTCTCGCCGCGTGCGCTCTTCGTCGATTTGCTTTTTCAATTCTTGCGCTTGCACATTTGCGCCATCCAACTCGAGCGCCTGCCCCAGCGCCGCCGCCGCTTCGGTCAAGGCGCCTTCCGCCAGGCGCTGTTTTGTGAGGCGTAGCTTCTGTTCCAACTGCTGGGCTTTGGCCGCAGCCGCTTCTACTTCCGCGAGGAGTTTCTGCGCAGGCTCGTGTTTCGAATCCAAACCGAGCGCGGCTTCCGCCTCCGATCGCGCCTCCCGGAGCTGCCCGGACTTCAGGAATCCTTCTCCCCGGCCCAGGTGTTCTTTCAAGCGAGGGAGAATTTCCGTGCGGCGAAGATCCGCCGACACCTTTTCCAGCATGCTCTTCGCCTGGCTGTTGCCAACGTCAATGTGCAGAGCCTTGCGCAAAAGAGCTTGCGCGCGCTGGAGGTCATTTGCTGCCACAAGCTGCTGGCAGTCGGCGAGGAGTCCGGTGACGGTAGACTGTTGCGCGGCCTTCCAGAGCGGCTCGAGGGCGTGAAGAAGGTCGTCCATCGACTGGAAACGGTCGTCGGACTTCTTCTCGAGCATCTTACCGACGATGGACGCCAGTTCTTCCGTGCAATCTTGTGAAAGACTGAGGAGATCGGGGGGCTTCTCGTAAATGATGTGGAACATCAACTCGGCTTCACTGTCGCCGGTGAAGGGCCTCTTATAAGCGAGAAGTTCATAGAGCGTCACGCCCACGGCCCAAATGTCGGAGCGTGCATCAGCGCGCTCTCCCTTGTACAACTGGGGAGACATATACGCGCGAGAGCCGATCATCATGTTCGGCTGCGTCATGGACATATCGGTGAGGCGGGCGATACCGAAGTCCACGACTTTGACCACGCCTTCTTTGGTGACCATGATGTTGCCGGGTTTAATGTCCCGGTGAACCACGTTGTGCTGGTGGGCGTAGGCCAGCGCTTCGCAAACGCGCACGATGTATCCGAGCTTGACGGACAGCGGGAGGACCGGGTGTTGATCGATGATGCGGTCGAGGCTGTCCCCTTCCAAATACTCCATGGCGATGAACGGAGTGTTCTTCTCGTGGCCGAGCTCGTAGATGGTAACGATGCTGGGATGCTGAAGGGTGCCGGCAGAACGGGCTTCCTGGTAAAAGCGATCGAGAAGGTTAGTCTGTGCGCTGGGACCGCCGGTAATGGTCTTGAGGGCGACCAAGCGGTCAATTAGGGGGTCACGGGCCTTGTAGACTGCACCCATGGCCCCGCGGCCGAGCTCGGCGATGATTTCGTATTTCCCTAGATATTGCACGCACGGACCCCTGTGGAGCTAGATGGTAACAAAATTGGGGCCAAACTACGCACAAAGTATGGGCGCGAGGGGCCGGAGCTCTGGAGCGGACTTGCCCGAGAGAATCCGCCTTCGGGGGCGGGGCGAACTATCCATATGTTGTTGAAAACAAAACAGTACACTGCGAATCTATCCCAAAATGCCGTCCAGGTTCCTCAGATGGGCATCCTCTCCCTGGCTGCGGCACCCGACTTGACCCAATTTAGTAGTGATTCCGCGGGCCTTACCGCTTCCGCGAATGCCTCTTTGGTTCCGAAATTGTGGCAAGTTTTTCACAGTGAAACCAGGGGTGGTTCCCCTCGAAAACTGCGTTCCGGGAGTACCGCAAGGATTAGAATTCTCACTGTGAATAGCTGTCAACTTGCAGTGTTAGCCCTGGCCACAAGCAAGATGGCGAGAAGATAGAAGAGAAACATGAAAGTAAGATAGGTCTTGGCGGTGCGGCTCGCGCCTTGAAACTCTTTCCACACGAAGACGCCCCAGAGCGCAGCCACCATAGGAGCGGACTGTCCGATGGCGTAGGAAATCGCTACGCCCGTGAAATTGGCCGCTACAAGATTGAAGACTGTGCCGACGCCCCAGATCACCCCGCCGAGAATTCCGAGCAGATGCCCTGTTGCCGGACCTCGAAAAAACCCCGCGAAACTCACGGGCCCGCCGACGAGCGGCTTCTTCATGAAATAAATATTCCAAAGGAAACAGGACAGCAGAGCGCCAAGCGTGAAAAATACGCCGACGCTGTACGGCCCGAGCGTTTTTCCCTGGGTCATCGCGTGTGTAACGAAGGGAGCCCACAGACCCATGAGCACACCGGACACGATGCACGTGGTGATGCTCTTTTTCGAGACTGCGCTGCCCGACTTTGCAAGGCTGCCGTAGGCCTTGCCGTCCAGAAACACAGCAATGACGGCGCACACCACACCTACGGCGAGCAATCCGGCGTTGCCTTTTGGTTGCAGCATGTAGCTGCAGACTACGCCCACAACCAGCGCGATGCCGATGGAAACCGGGAAGGCGATTGCCAAGCCGGCCATGTCGATGGCCGCGACGAGCAGCAAATTGGCGAGATTGAAGACGGCGCCGCCAATCATCGTGTAAATGAAATTCGAGCGGCCCGCAGCGTGAACGTTGTTCAAAAAGGAGGTTGCGTCATTCGAAAGGCTGCCCATGGTCAACGCCAGCACAAGAGAGGCAAGGAAAATGCCGACGGCGTAATCCCAGTAGAAGAGTTCGAAACGGTAGTTTTTAACGCCCTTGTAGGTATTCGCCCAGGAACCCCAGCAGACGGCGCTGGTAATCATCATCAGCAGGGCGATTCCCAGACTGTGCGGGATGAACATGCAATCGCTGCTCCTTGCCGAAAGCTTTTCGAACGGAGCCCCTCGCCCGTTCGAGATCGGCCGCTTGGAAAGTAGCGTGCGCGCGTTACGCTGCCGCTGCTTATAGTCGGCAGCACCTGGTGTGTCAAGAAAATTTCCCCGATGGCGCCTGGCTTTTGGTTTTCACCGGAGAATTACACGGCGTCTCAATTCCGGGGCGAGTCTTAGTGGTCCGGATGCCGAGTTCCTATATAATCCGCGCGGAGAATGAGGTTTTGCGGACTGAAGTGCCGATGGGAGCGCCCGGCTGAAGACCGCTGATTGAGACCGGGGGCACCCCCGAGGATCCAAGGAGAACAGATGTCGGGGCAATCTTTCATTGTGATAGTGGGCAGCGCGAATGTTGACTTGACAACCTTCAACGATGTGTTTCCGCGGCCTGGGGAGACGATATTCGGTAAGAAGTTTGACCTCGGCTTCGGCGGCAAGGGAGCGAATCAGGCGGTGGCGGCGCGACTCTGCGGCGCCTCGGTGGGGATGGTTGCGAAGGTCGGGAGCGATTTGTTCGGACCCGCGACGATCGAGAATTTTCGATCGCAGGGCATCGACGCGAGCCATGTGTGTGTCGCCGACGGAGTTTCCAGCGGCGTCGCGCCCATCTTTGTGGAACCGAACGGCCAAAACCGCATCATCGTGGTGAAAGGCGCAAACGACACGCTATCGCCGGAAGATGTGGATACCGCAGCGCCGCTGCTCAAGAAGGCCGATACCATCGTGATGCAATTCGAGATTCCGCTACGCACCGTGTATCACACGGTGCGCTTCGCGGAAGCGAACGGAATCCGCTGCATTGTGAATCCAGCTCCGGCTCAGCCCGTGGACTTCAAAGAAATCTGCGGCGCGGATTACTTCATCCCCAACGAGAGTGAGGCAGAAGCAATAACGGGGATGCCCGTTCGGTCCATCGAAGAGGCCAAGAAATGCGCCGACTTTCTTTTGCAGCGCGGAATGCGCCGCGTTGTCATTACCTTGGGCGAACGGGGGTGCCTGCTGGCTGGTTCAGACGGCGCAGAGCTCATTCCCGCTTTCAAGGTAGCGGCAGTCGATACGACGGGAGCAGGCGACGCGTTCATCGGCAGCTTTGCGGTCTTCCTCGGCGAAGGCGTACCGGAGAAGGAAGCACTTATCCGTGCCAATCTTTACGCGGCCCTTTCCACCACAGCGGTGGGAACGCAAAAGTCCTTTCTGCCGCGGAGCGAATTTGAAAAAGAATGGCAAAATCACAGCACCCGGCTGTAAAGCCGGGTCCGCAAAGTGATAAGATTTAAGGAGCGAAACGCTCTCTCAGAGAAGAATTCAGCCATGTCCAACGTGACCAGACGGCTTGACGCCACCAACAAACTGGAAAATCTCTCCTTCCAGAGCCCCATCTCCCCAGGCGACACCGCCATCGCCCACTACGCGGGCCGGCCGCTTCAACCAAATCGGGGCGTACCACTCAATCTGGACTGGGTAAGGGATGTTCGCGTCAACACCAGCGCCGTGGAGCGCCGCGCCCAGACCCTGGGAACGCGGCGCACCGTGAAGAAAGAGTGGCAGGCAGCGTGGCTGCTGCGGGCGATTACCTGCATGGATTTGACCACGCTTTCCGGCGACGATACCGACGAGCGCGTACGACGCCTCTGCGCCAAAGGCCGTCATCCTCTGCAACAAGAACTCGTCGAGCGCCTGGGAATTGAAGAGCTAAACATCAAAGTGGCCGCAATTTGCGTCTATCACGCGTTTGTTGAGACGGCTCGGCGCGCGGTCGAAGGCAGCGGCATTCACGTTGCAGCGGTATCCACGGGATTTCCTGCCGGCCTTTCTCCCCTGGCCGAGCGCGTTGCGGAAATTCGCCGGTCGGTCGAAGCAGGAGCGGATGAAATCGACGTGGTCATCACACGGGCGCACGTTTTTGGCGCCAAGTGGCAGGCGCTTTACGACGAAGTCGCGACTTTCAAGAATGCCTGCGGCCCGGCGCACTTGAAAGTGATTCTTGGCACGGGCGACTTGCTGACACTCAGGAATGTGGCGCGCGCCAGCGTCGTTGCGATGATGGCGGGCGCGGACTTCATCAAGACCTCCACAGGAAAAGAAGCCGTCAACGCGACCCTGCCGGTGAGCCTGGTGATGACGCGGGCGATTCGCGAGTACGCGCAGGAGACTGGGATGGCGGTGGGATTCAAGCCCGCGGGCGGAATCCGTGCCGCCAAGCAAGCGCTGGAGTGGCTCTCGCTGATGAAAGAGGAATTGGGGACGTCGTGGCTGAAGGCGGAACTTTTCCGCTTCGGCGCAAGCGGCATGCTGGCGGACATTGAGCGGCAGTTGGATCACTTTGCGACGGGGCGGTATTCGGCGGATTATCGCCATCCAATTGCGTGAGCGGGATTCGTCAGAGCAGGTAGCGGCGGAATTGAGCAAAACCGAATGAGCATCGTCGAAAAATTCATGACCATGGATTACGGTCCAGCGCCGGAAGATCCGCGCGAAGCGCTGACGTGGCTCGAGCGCCATGGGCGGCGATTCGGGCATTTCATCGGTGGAACGTGGCAGCCGCCGGTTGCGGGCCAATACTTCGACACCACGGACCCTTCGACGGGAGAAAAACTGGCCGCGGTTGCGCAAGGATCGGCTGCGGACGTGGATGCCGCGGTAAGAGCGGCGCGTGCCGCGCTCCCGGCATGGCAGGCGCTTGCTCCACATGCGCGTGCGCGGTATCTGTACGCGCTGGCGCGGCAAGTGCAAAAACATTCCAGGCGGCTCGCGGTGCTCGAAACGATGGACAACGGCAAGCCCATTCGCGAGAGCCGCGACATTGATATTCCGCTGGTGGCACGGCATTTTTACTACCACGCGGGCTGGGCGCAGTTGCTCGAACAGGAGTTTCCCGGCTACGCGGCGTGCGGCGTTGTCGGACAAATCATTCCATGGAACTTTCCGCTGTTGATGCTGGCGTGGAAAATCGCGCCGGCGCTGGCGACAGGCAACACGGTCGTATTGAAACCCGCGGAATTCACGCCGCTAAGCGCGCTAGCGTTTGCGGAAATTTGCCAGGAAGTCGAGCTTCCTCCAGGCGTGGTGAACATCGTCACGGGAGATGGCTCGACGGGCGAAGCGCTGGTCAAACATCCCGACGTGGACAAAATTGCATTCACGGGCTCGACGGAAGTGGGGCGCGCAATCCGCAAAGCGACGGCGCAGAGCCACAAAAAACTTTCTCTGGAGCTGGGCGGCAAATCTCCGTTCATCATTTTTGAAGACGCGGACTTGGACAGCGCGGTCGAAGGCCTGGTCGACGGCATCTGGTTCAACCAGGGGCAAGTGTGCTGCGCTGGTTCGCGGCTGCTGATGCAGGAAAGCATCGCCGAAAAGCTGATCACGAAGATTTGCGACCGCATGAACAACTTGCGGATGGGGCCGCCGCTCGACAAGGCGATCGACATCGGGGCAATCGTGGCCCGTGTGCAACTCGAACGGATTCAGCGCTTGGTCGATCAAGGAGTGGCCGAAGGCGCGATCTGCTGGCAACCTGCGATTCCTATGCCGTCGCGCGGCCTGTATTTTCCGCCGACCTTGCTGAGTAACGTGCATCCGACGTCCGTGGTGGCGCAGCAAGAGATTTTCGGGCCGGTTCTGGCGGCCATGACGTTTCGAACGCCGAGCGAAGCGGTGGAGCTCGCGAATAACACGGTGTACGGCCTGGCGGCTTGCGTCTGGAGCGAGAGCATCAACGTCTCGTTGCACGTTGCGGCGCAGCTAAAGGCCGGAGTCGTGTGGGTGAATTGCACGAATCTTTTTGACGCTTCCTGCGGTTTCGGCGGGTATCGCGAGAGCGGCTACGGGCGCGAAGGTGGAAGAGAGGGATTGCTCGAGTATCTGGAGCCGGAGTGGTTCAAGCAAGCGCCACCGCTGCGCTTCGTGCCACCGGCGATCGACCAGCCGCCGGATGAGCGGGTGGATTTTGCGGCGCCGCCGATTGACCGCACGGTGAAGCTCTTTATCGGCGGCAAGCAAGCGCGGCCGGATTCGGGTTACAGCATACCGGTGCGCGGCGCCGATGGGCGCCTGCTCGGCGAGGCGCCGCTGGGAAATCGCAAAGACATTCGCAACGCGGTCGAGGCGGCGCGCAAAGGCGCGGGCTGGGCGAAAACCACCGCGCACAATCGCGCGCAGGTGCTTTTCTACATGGGCGAGAATCTTTCGCAGCGGCGCGGAGAAATCGCGGAACGTCTAGCGGCGGTGGTGGGGAAAAAGCAAGCGGAGACCGAAGTCAACCTGGGGATCGAACGGATTTTTTCCTGCGCGGCGTGGGCGGACAAATTTGAGGGCACGGTCCACAGTCCGCCGTTTCGAAACGTGGCGCTGGCCATGAACGAGCCGATCGGAACCGTCGGAATTGTGTGCCCTGCCGAGGCGCCGCTCCTGGGTTTCTTGTCGCTGGTTATGCCAGCGATCACCGTCGGAAACACGGTCGTGGCCGTTCCGTCAGAGGCGTATCCGCTGATTGCCGGGGATCTCTACCAGCTTTTCGAGACCAGCGATTTGCCCGATGGCGCGGTGAACATTGTGACCGGCCGGTCGGCGGAACTCTTAAAGGTGATTGCGGAGCATGACGACGTGGACGCGATTTGGTGCTTCGGAGACGAGACGGCCTGCGCTGCGGCCAAGGCGCTATCTGTCGGAAATCTAAAGCAAGTGTTTACGAACGAAGGGCGCGTCGTCGATTGGTTCGATGCTAAGCAGGGTGAAGGCCGGTGGTTCCTGCAACATGCGGTGCAAGTGAAAAACATCTGGGTGCCGTACGGCGAGTAGTTCCCCGCCAAACTATTTTCAGCAGACTCAGCACTCAAAGTGAAAACGCGCGCGGGCCTTCGTAGCGAAGGCGGAGAAATGCGTGGTACGGAAGCGCGTAGTGAAGACTGATCAGTTTGAACCACGGCGCAGTCTGTGGCGTGTAGCTGACGTCGCCATACGCCGTTGGACGTTCCATCGTTGATCGCGCGGATTTGCCAAGAACTTGAAGAGAAACCGTGCGGAAATCTTCGTCGACCAGATTTTTCTTGAGCAGATGGCCGTAGAGAGTTGGGCCACCTTCGCAAAGCAACGTGCGGGTGCCGTGTTTTTGCCGGAGCAATCGAACAGCCGCCTTCATGTCCACTTGCGCACCCCGGCCCACCGAAATTATATTGAGCACTCCCATTTTCGGAGACTTCTTTAGGTGCGAGCGAAGTTTCTTTTCACCGCGCGCGGACGTGATGATCCAGGGCTCGACGCGCGATGAAGCGAAGAGGTGATACTTGAGATCGAGTTCGCCGGAGCCGGTAAGCACGAAGATTCTTGGCTTCGCGAGCTTAAGGGTTTCTTTGCGGTAGTTTTGTAAGTCTTCGTCGTTGATGCCGTAATCCCACCCACGGCCGTCCGGGCCTCGTTCTTCACGCAGCGTGCTCGCGCCGAGCAAGAGTCCATCGTGATGCGCTCGCAGAAAATCCATAAGCCAGCGGTCTTCTTTGCTCCGTGAAACAATGCGGCCGCCTTCCTGCCCTTTCAGCTCGCGGAAAGAAACTTTGCCGTCGAGGCCTATCACGAAATTCGAGGAAATGTAGGGGCGGTTGGCGTCCCGAGGCGCGGGAAAACCGAAAGGGCCGTAAACGTCTTTGATATTTTCTGGCAGCGGAAAAGTATCTTCGCTGGCGTTGTAGCAAACCTGCAGGTTCATCGCGCCCTTTCGCGGGACCCAGCATAATAAACCAGCGCCGCCGAGCCACACCGCCAGAAAGGAGGAGAGTTTAACTGAACGGGTGCGGCAATGCCGGAAGGATCGGAGTGGCGCCTATCTACCGGCCTGACCCTGTCGATGAGGTTGTCGCCAGCGAACCAGCGGTGTCTTTGATCAGGATAGGCGACCGCGGAAATGCAAAGCTTCCGGCGACGTCGTCGATCACATTGACCTGGCAGACATAGAAGCCGGGCTTCAACGCCTGCAACGGCAGATCGATTTGGAAGATGACCGCTTTGCGGTCTGGCGCGGTAACTTCGGTGGCCACGACGGGCTTGGACTCGTAGACCTTCACATTCTTTTGGAGGAACTCGATACTCGTCAAAACGTGAATAGTGCCGCGCGTCACTTTTGGTTCCGCTGCTGCATTGGATGAGTCGCCAGTGGAAGCCGCCGAGGCATTTTTGCCGCGAACGGGATCGTACATTTCGTACTGAAGATAGAGGTGCTGGTCGCGCGTAAAAACGTGCGTGACGCTGGGCACGAGCTGCGTCTGGTCCTGGATCAAGGGATTTGCGGCGCTCTTCTTGCCGGTGACGGGAACGCGCTGGCTGGCCAATACAACCGAACTCATTCGAAGCGGCGCTTTACGCAGATCGGGAATTTGCACGTCGGTTTCGAATGAGCCCATGCGGCCCGACTGATTTTCGCGAACCACAAACTTGAGGTGATAGGAGCCCGGCGCCAGGATGAAGCTGGTGTTGTACTGAACGTTTTTGCGCCGTACTTGCTGAGAATTGTCGATGGCGAGCTTCACGGTGTCGCGAAGCTGGCCAACGGGGAATCTACTTGCGATTAGAACGTCGCCAATGATGTCAATCGTGGCATTGTCGCGGTCCTTTTCCTGAACGAAAGGAATCTGCGAGCCAGGGATCACCAAAGAGAAGGTGAGATAATAGTGTGAGTCATCCTTGCGGAAGTATGCCGTGCCGGCGTAAACAGCGACGTCGGTCTCCGGCAATTCCCTGCTCGCGATCAGCGCGGTTGAGATGCTCGAAATCTCTCCCGGCATAATAGCCCGGGCGGAATTCCAGCCGAAGGTCGGGACGATTCACCTGCACGCGCAAGCGCCGGTACTTTCCGTCTTTGAGCGGATTCAAGCTGGTGTAGCCGAGAACGTAGTAGGCGGAGCTGTCCTTCTGCACTTGCCAGAACACTCCGCTGAAATCATTCGAATCGAAAAATGCTTTTCCGCCCGTGTCTGCCGCCAGGGTGGAAAGCGTTTCCTGCGAAGCGGCGTTGCGGTCGAGGTCATTGAAGACCGCCTGGCCGGAATAAGCAGAGCGCCCGTGCAAACTTGCCGATCGGGCTTCCCCTCCCGGCGGGAACGCCTGCAAGCCGCGCACGTCGACGGGATAGATGGAGACGTTGTTCTTCACCGCGGCGGCGGTGGCGGCGCGCAGCGCGGATTGGTTGTCGGAGCCCGACTGACTGATGCCATTGCTGAAATAGATGATGGCTTTCTTCTGCGTAATTTTACCGAGCGTGGCCATGATGGACTGAAGCGCGAGCAGTTTGCGGTCGGCGCTGAACGTGTTGTAATCCGTGTCGTCGGGAGTGTAGGAACCGGATGTCTCAGGCGTTCCTTCTGTCGTGCCCGTATCGCCGTTGTCAAACCCTTGTCCCTGGCTGGAAGCGTAAGCATTCAGGACGGAGAGAATTTTTGCTTTGTCGTCGGTGAAGTCCAGATCGACGCGCATGTTCGTCGAGAGCGAAACCAGCGCGATGAGGTCGGCAGGCTGCATGTTCGCCTCGACATATTTCTTGGCCGCCTCAACGGAGCGGTCAATGTGCTCCGGATCCATCGCCGAAAAATCAAAAAAAAGCAGGATGACGCGACGGTCGCGGGCCACGATGGCGGGCTTGTTCGCCTGGCGCAAAAGGCCTCCCGGCGCGGCTTCGCCAGTGACGGTGTTCTCGGCGGGGCCGGCGGTGACGAGCTCATCCACTCTTTCAAAGTCGAAGGTGGAAATCTCCTGTTTCTTGTTGTCCTCGAAGAGAGTGAAGTCCTCTTTCTTCAAGTCGCGCACCAGGTTTCCTTTTTTGTCGCGCGCAACTACGCTGACGAGGACAAGCTCCGAGGTAACTTTGATGGGCGAGCGCGCCTGCGGCGGCTGTTGGGCAAATGCCGCGTTGACGTATTGCAGAAGAAGGGCTGTCGCGGCGATGCATGCGATCTTGTTTCGCGTAACTGACATGGCCGTCCTCATTTAGAACCGGAAACGCGCGGACATGGTCACCCGCCTCATGCTGCCGGCGCCGGTGATCTGGCCGAACGTCAGGGAGTTCACCGCCGTATTCAGCGCCGTGTATTGGACCATATTGAAGATGTTGCTGGCGGTGAGGCGTAAATCCAGCGCGCGCAATTCCTTGATCGCGATCGTCTTGTTCACGGACATGTTGAGCGACACCTGACCAGGCCCTTCGAGAATATTGCGGCCCGCATCACCAAAGGATGTACCTGCGGGATTCACGCAGCCGGGCGCCGCTCCGCCGCCCGACGTTGTGCCACTGGCTGTTTGTGGAACGCAGAATGCCGCGACGTTGAACCACTGCAGCGTGGAACGGTTGCTGATGTCAAAGGGCTGGCCCGGAACAACGTTGGCGCGCAACGAACCGCTGACGCCGCGGCTGACATCCACAGTCCCGCCCAACACGCGCACGGTATAGGGGAGTCCCGAAGCGAGCGTAAAATCGCCGCTCCACTGCCAGCCGCCTAGAATGTGCGACCACGCGCCTTTTTGCGCGAAGCGCCGGTTTTCGCCAAAAGGCAGGTCCACAATCCAGTTACCAGTGAATTTGTGACGCTGATCGAAGCTTGAAAGCCCCCGGTCTTCCGCGATATCGAATGCGTTCTGCGAGACCACTCCGCCCCCACCGCCGATGGAGGAAGCGTCGTCGATCGATTTCGAAAAAATATAACTTGCTCCGAGGCCGATGCCCTTGGAAAGGCGCTTGCGGAACCGCACGGAACCTGCATGAAAAACGGAATTTCCCGCGGCGGACTCGTAGAGGAACGGCTGAACTCCAGGAATCGCGATGGCCCGTAGGATATCGAGCCGCGTCCCTTTGGACCCATTGTAGTCCACGTTCATCACGATGCCGCCGCGCAGCTCACGCTGGATATCGACGTTCCACACTTGGACGTAGCCGAGACGATAGTTTGGATCAACGGCGAAATTGTTCGTCACCGTCCCCGGCGTCAAGCTGGGAAACGCATTTTGCAGATGGAGGAGGTTTGCGGGCGTGGCGACATTCGTCGCCGTCTCTGCAAACGGCGGCTGAAAAGCAAAATTCTGAATCACCGTGCCATATTGCGCGAGATTGTAGTTGATGCCGTAGCCCGCCCGCACCACCGTTTGCTTCAGCGGACGCCATGCGATTCCCAGGCGTGGAGCAAAATTGTTCCGGTCCGGCTGGATCAGCGATGCTGGAAAGGGGCCGAATAAAGGTCCGCTATTCCCCGGCTGGACGGGCGCGGCCCCGGTGAAGCCCGGCTCAACGTCCAGGTTGACGATCTGGTTGTGCGCTTCCGTGTATGGGCCGTTGTATTCGTAACGCAAGCCGAGATTCAGCGACAAGTTGGCGCGGAGACGCCAGTCGTCCTGCGCAAACAAATCAAAGGAGTTGGCGCGAAAATCGTACGAGTTGGCGCCGAATTGAATCCCGCTCTGTTGCGGGAGCCCCAGAAGAAAATCAGCCAGGTCGACGCCCGTTCCCGGCTGTGCGATCCCGTTCACATACTGCGCCGTTGCAAAACCAGTGAAGACAAAACTGCCCTCTGCGTTTCTGGCCGAATGAAAGCTCTGCAGAATCCGGCGGTAATCGCCGCCGAACCGGTAGGTGTGTTTGCCATGACTCCAGCTCATCGTGTCGGAGATGGAATAGGTCTGGTCGAGCTCGCGTCGCGGCATGGGATCGCTCAGTCCCGTGAAGGAAGTAAAGCTGATGGCGGGAAGGCCCCAATCAAATGGATTCGTGGAAATGCCGCCAATCCCTGCGTTGCCGGCAACGTCCTGCTCCGTTGAATACAAGTTCGTCGTTGAGACGTGATTGTGATTGTAATTGAACCGCAAGTTGTTCGTCGCGCGACCCTTCCCGTAGGTCCAGGCGGCGTTGGCATTCAATCCCTGCGTGCTGGTTCCGCCGGCAAGCGAAGGAAACGGATTCACAATGTCGCTGGTGGAGCGCGACCAGCTCAAGCCAAAATTGACGTTGTTCTGTGACCTTCGCCGCCCGTTTCCTGCTCCTCCGCCTCTCCCGCCACCGCGCCCCCCGCCGGGCTGCTTTATTCCCTGTGCGGGAACCGCGCCGAAATTATGAATGAGCCGCAGGCTGAAGGAATCTGAGGTGCTGTCGGCCGAGACCACGTAGTGGAAATTTTGCTGCGTCCCCGGCAGGTTGGGGAGCGGGACAAATTGCAGCAGCGCCTTCGCCTGAGAACTGATCAGCGCCGGGTCTATCACATTCGTTTGTCCATTGAATTGGAATTGCTGGCCGTTCGCGGGATTGAACATCGGGGAGGCTAGCGCCGAGAAATCGCCACCGCGCTCGGCCAGGGTCGGCACCGTAGAGAACGCGTCGTAAGGCCTTCCGCCGCGCGATCCATTCCAGCCAATAAAGAAAAATGTCTTGTTGCCGCCGTTGAAAATCTTCGGGATATTCAGCGGACCACCCAAATTCGCGCCAAAGCGCAACTGGTTGTAGTCCGCTTTCGCCGTGCTCAGCCCGCTCAAGGAATACGGCTTGGCATCGAGAGCCGAACTATCGTCGGAGAAATATAAAAAACCGTGCGGCTGGTTTACGTTAAAGCCCCGGGCCGCTCGCCCCAGCAAAACAATCTGTCCGCCTCCCGGCCCTCCACCAAATCCGCTTCCGCCAAAGCCGCCTCCACCAAAGTCGCCAAATCCTCCCGCTCCGCCTCCTTGTTGCACTTTGTCGCGGAATTCCTGGATGCGCTGTTGCAGCTCGTCTTCCCGGAAGGCGCCGAAATCCTGCGTGCGCCCTTGCGCGCCGCTGACGCTGACCGATTCTGTCGGCGCATCCGCTCCGGCACCGTTCAGCGGAAGTCCAGATAAATCGTTACCGGCTGAACCCTGGCTGGCGCCCGTTACCGAGCCGGAATCCCCGCCCGAAAGCGCAGAGAGTGTAGCGTCTACTCCCAGACTCTGGAATCCGCGGCCCGCCAAAACCGCAGCAATGTTTTGATTGCTCTGCTGCTCCTGACGCGAGGCAAGAATCAGCTCAAAATCCGCTTTGCCCGAGGGGTTTTCCGGATTCAAGACGATTTCCTGGGTCTGCACGGCAAAACCCATGAATTCGGCCTGCACCACGTATCTTCCACGCGGCAAGCCAGTCATCAGAAAGGTGCCGTCAGAGGCCGTCGCGGCTGAGGATTTCTTTCCTGTGAGAGTGTTCCCTGCCGTCACCGCGACGCCAGGCAGCGGCGCCTTTCCGTTGTGGACGTTCCCGCTAATCTGGTAAGAAGTTGGCGCCGCGGGAGCTGCTTCTTGGGCGAAAAGTATGTTTGGGCAGGTGGCAATCCCTAAGAGAAGAACTAGTCTCGCTACAGACGATTTCAATGTGGCGGCTCCGCTGGTTTTTGAGGCCGAGTCTCACTCTTGGGAGCGTTTGATGGAGGCCCTCCGCCCATTCTCATCTCTTGCATTCTTTTCCACTGCTCCGCGCCGATGACAAAAACGTTTTTGGGGGCAAAGACATCATTACTCGTCGCTCCGCGAATAACAACGTGATCCCCAGTCACAATATCGGCCATCGTGATACTTTCCCGCCCCCTGCGTAACGAAGTGTCTTCGTTCAATTCGACGGTCTGGGTCACATTATCTTCCCGCAGAATCGTGAGCTTGGGAGCATCGATCGACTTAACTTCGCCCACCAGGTAATCCTTTCCGAGGACTCCCATCTGAGCGATTCCAGCCGAACCAACTCCGGGGCCACCGCCGGGACCGCCCCCGAACCCTCCAGCGGCCCGCGTTCCGATCATTTGCGCAGTCCAGGTGTGATCGGGGTTCTGCTGCCCTCGGACAAATACCACGTCGCCGACTTTGAAATCGCTCAGCTTGGCTGACTCCCTTTCCTTTCTGAACTGGGTATCCGCAGTGATCTTGACGGTTGCCGTCCCTCCATCCGGAGTGGCTACTTCAATGCTTTGATCGTGAATCGCGGTCAGCTTGCCGAACAGGCCCAGGCCTCTGCCTTCGCCGCGCGATGGTCTTTGGGGAG
>WNFO01004271.1_pt1 | contig 20455 bp, 16 predicted proteins | sample 5400251 | NCBI WGS metagenome assembly WNFO01 (sample SAMN13153354, study PRJNA577476) | soil metagenome | isolation source: 100 cm saprolite under Madrone tree | place: USA:California | collected 2016-06-14
TGCAATGTACCGCCATTGCGACCATCGACAAACGCGACGAAGTTAGATGTTGTGGCGCTCCGCGCCGTCGTATTAGTTGGAGTTATGACGGCTCCAGCGGAATTAACCACGGCAAAGTTATCTGACACCAAGGGCACGCTCTGAAGAGCCGACAATGGCAGCGTGTTGGCCCGCTGAAAGTGAAGCCCAAACGAGAACTCGCCAGTCATGTTCGATTTAATGGTTGAGTTCATGCGAGCGACATAGTTAGTGCCACCGGTTTCGATCCTGCCCTGAAACGAATTGGGATCAACTCCAAAGCCCGAACCACCGAACAAGAAGCCGGTCTGCTTGGTCCTATCTCCAAATGTCGAGAAGGTAAGCGTATTCTTTTGGTTAAGGGCCCAAGTCAATTTGCCGGAATAGTAAGGCGTGGTGACTTTGTTGTTAACCGGAGCGTGGAACTGCTGGGTCAGGAAGTAGTTCTTGCGCTGTTGTGGGTTAAATGCGCCGAAGAACCAAAGCTTGTCTTTCTTGATCGGTCCGCCCACATCAATGCCGGCATCGATTTCAGAGAAACCGTTAGGCGCAGAGCCCTGGAACGGGAACTGGTTAGTTTTACGAACCAGGCCCTTCGTGCTGAAATATCCGAAGGCATCACCGTGAACTTCGTTGCCACCGCTCTTGGTGATGACGTTGAAGATACCACCGGTTGACTTGCCGTATTCAGCGCCGTAAGCACCAGTCTTAATTTCAACTTCCTGCACAAACTCAAATGGTAAATTCGCCCCCGATCCGCCAAAGGCTGGGTCGCTGGTGTTCACGCCATCGAGAATGTAGTTGTTCTCTGGCCCTGAAGAACCAGCAACCGAAGGATCGCGATCGCGGCCCGAGGCGTCTCTCAAACCCGAGCGTGCGACTGTCGGCGCAATAGTGAACAGCCCTTGCACTGTTCTTTGAGTCGGGAAATTTGAAAACTGATCCGTCGAGACGTTAGCACCCGTCGTATTCTGGGCCGTATCCAACACCGCAGCGCCCGTAACCGTTACGGTCGCCGTCGCCGTAGCTAGAACAAGCTGTGCATCCGAAGTGGAAGTTTTTCCAAGACTAATCGCTACGTTGTCTTGCTCGTACTTAGCAAAACCCTGCGCATCGATTGAAACCTTGTACAGGCCGGGAGGCAGATTAAGTATCTGGTAGCGGCCATCATCTTTTGTAGTCCCCGTCTGAGGACTAATTAGGTTCGGACTAGTGACCGTCACCGTGGCGCCTTTCACTGCCGCGCCATTTTGGTCGGTGACAAATCCTTCGATCGAACCTGTCGTGGCCGACTGAGCCATAGCGCTGGTCGCGAAAAGCGCCAAGCTCAGGGCAGCCACGAACATGAAAATTTTTCTCATCGTCTGTTTTCCTTTCTTAAAGAACACCTCGTTAAAGAGGCCTCGAAATTTGTTTGCATTCAAATTCGCCAACAACCCCAAAACCGTAGCGCTTCTCGATGCTGTTGGCCTTCTTAATTATTCCGATTTGGTGGTTTTTCTGGGTATCCACTCCACTCATTCAAGAGCCTATCGGATACTCATCCCCACCTTGACGTTCAATTCCACTCGCTCTTAAGCAATGTCGATGCCATTGAGTGGAGACCCCGCACCTGTTATGAAAACTACGGCTTTGGGGCCATTGGCGATTATTGCGAATCCGAAATTTCGTTCTTACTCCGAAAATCCGTAAATACTCGGGTCTGGCAGCTCTACGAAAGAGGGGCCACGTTAGCGTTTCGACGCATACTTCAACTCCGTCCCGTGTGGTAGACTCCAAGCGCAATCAATCCGAAAAGGCAGCCGAAAGTTTGTCCCAACGAATCTATCGCGATCCGGTTCACAATATCATTCCTTTGCGCGATGACGGCGCCGAAGGCCGGTTGCTTATTGGCTTGATCGACACATCGGAATTTCAGCGGCTGCGCCGCATCAAGCAACTCGGTCTGGGGCTTTACACCTATCAGGGCGCCGAGCACTCGCGGTTCACCCACAGCCTGGGCGCACTACATCTCATGACGCGCATTCTCGATCAGTTGACTGATCGCCATGATATTGACGCGGAGGATCGCGTGGCCGCACGGGGCGCGGCGCTCTTACATGACGTGGGACACGGACCATTCTCTCACGCGATGGAAAACATTCTCGGCGTCCATCACGAGCAGATGACGATGAGAACCGTTCTGTCCGAAGAGACAGAACTGGGCCGTCTATTACGTTCGTACTCAAGGGAACTGCCGCAACGCATAGCTTCGATCATCGAAGGAACCTTCAAGCCTGCCGCGCTGGGCCAACTGGTCTCTTCGCAGCTCGACGTGGATCGAATGGATTATCTGTTGCGCGATTCACTGATGACTGGAGCGAAGTATGGTCTTTACGACCTGGAGTGGATCATCAATGCGCTCCAGATCGATGAGGAGCGCGATCGCATTTATGTGGCGGCGCGTGGTGTTTTTGCGATCGAAGAATATTTGCAGGCGCGCTACTACATGTTTCGGCAGGTTTACTTTCATCGGACCTTGCGTTCGGCGGAAGCTGTTCTGCGATCGGCTTTGCTGCGAGCGTTAGCGTTGGTTGAAAGAGGCGCCTCTGTTTGGTGCGCGACCGGAACATCGTTTGAAAAGGTGTTGCGTCGTCAGTCTTTGAGCATCACCGAGCATCTGGAAATGGACGACTCGGATGTCATCTTTCATATGAAGCAATGGCAGCATTCGAGCGATCCGGTGCTGAGCGATTTGAGTCATCGCTTTATCGGCCGTCGGCTTTTCAAAGCGATCGATCTCGACATGCCTCAGGACGAAAGAGAAGACTTTCTCGATGCGGCTCGCTCTGTCGTCGAGCGCAGAGGTTTCGATCCTCAGTACTACTTCGTCGAAGATCGAGCCAGCGATGTGCCTTATTATGGCTATTACACTGTTGAAGGGGTCGAGCCGCGCACGCGCATTTACATCGAGGATGGTTATGCGCGTCCGCAGATTCGCGAGATTAGCGAAGTTAGCGAAGCCGTGCGCGGTTTAGGCCGCGGTTATGAATTGCATCGCATATGTTTCCCGGCCGAAGTGAAAGAAGAAGTCTATGGGCTTTATCACGGCCAGCTGCCGATTCGCTCCACCGCAGTTTCAAGCGAATGACTGAAGGAAAAACTTTTATTGACAGGTTAAGAGCCGAGCCCCTACACTGAACTGAAGTTATTGGTGGCGCCCCCGCTTGCGTCGCCCGATAGGAGACCCCGCACTTGGCTTCTAAAGACAACAAGCTGTCCAGGCTCGCGCAAGAACGACGTGAGAGAAACAAGGGTGTCAATCCGGATAACGAGCCCACTGTCGAGGACCGTCTGGCGCGGCTCGAAGAAGATATCCGTCGCTTAAAGATAGAGTATGACATCTACTTCAACGGCGGCAGCAAACGCACGCCTTATGACACGAAGATGCGTCTTGAGAGCCACCTCAAACGTTTGGGCGACGACCGGACGCTGAACTTTGCACAAAGGTACCACTACAACTCGCTGGCGACGCGATATGCTTCGTTCCGCGAGATGTGGCGCCGCACCATGCAAGGCCGTGAAGAGGGGCGGGACATTGCCGCCGCCGCTCGGGCTTCGAACCACGAAGCCGCCGGGCCATTCGCTCGTTCCGAGTTCTCTTGCGCGGATGTTCGTCACGACGTGCAGACAGTTAAGGGTGTTTACGACGCGCTGATGGAAGCAAAGCGAAGCTGTGGCGAAGCAACCAAGGATCTCTCGTTCGCCAAGTTTCATCGCCTAATCATGGAACACGCTGACGGTCTGAAAGAAAAGGTTGGAACTGAACGCCTCCGGTTTTCCGTCGACGTTGAGAACGGGCACGTTAGCTTCAAGGCCAAAGCAGATAAGTAGGTGTTTGACAAACTTCCACTTTGTCGCTGGATGATCTGGAAATTGCTCATCACCCGTTTGATCGTGACGCGTTATCGACAAACTGAAGTTTGTCGGCCAAAAAGAAAGGCGATCTCGATGATAGAGATCGCCTTCTTTTATTTTTTCGCGTCTTCCGGGCTCACGACCAGAAGCGGTCAGTGGCTGTGCTTAAAAGCAAGCCGGGGAGACCTTACGCCTTTGTCACTTTTTCGGCCTGTGGTCCTTTGGGGCCTTGCGTCACTTCAAACTCGACTTCCTGACCCTCTTCGAGAGTTTTAAAGCCGTCACCTTGAATGGCGCTATAGTGAACGAAGATGTCCGAGGAGCCTGGCTGCTCAATGAAGCCATAGCCCTTCGAGTTGTTAAACCACTTGACCTTACCGGTTATTCTAGACATACAAACGAATCCTCCTAACGATTCGAAAGAACTGGCACAAGTAGCATAGGCTTCAGCCTGTAATTTCTCCTCAACGACCACGTCTGAAATCGAATCGATCACAGACTGAAGTCTATGCTACTTCTCCAACAGGTTAATGCTGTGAGCCGGACGCGCTTTCAACTGAGGAAGCAACACCGAAACACACAACGAGCAAAGCACACGCGAGCGCGCAAATGGCCGATCATCGTGCACATACTTCATGAAAAAACCAAAATCTCTTTTCTTGCGCTTGCAAATCGAAATGCGAAGGCAGGTGTAAATCCGACCCCGGCACTGATTGAAACGACGGCGAATCCTAAACGATGCGGTTTTCCTATGTCAAGAAAAAAGTCTGGACCATCGGACCGGCTCGCCGGCACAAATTTGCTAACAAAAGCCGTTTATTCGATTTTCTTGATGCTGCCGACTAGCTTCATATATTCGGCGGCCTGCTTCTCCAATAAGTCAGGCGCGGCGAACGTCAGAATGATCAGGGGCTTTTTGGCTCCAAGCACGTCAACGCTCCAGGCAATGGTGACTCCGTTTACGTCGCCGGTGCCGGCTTCTTCAAAGTGGGCCATGCCATTGTGCTTATCTTCCTTGCTCTTGCTGGTCGTCTTAACATTCTTGATGGTCTTGCTCAACTCTTTATCGAGTTCCTTCACCGCGGCATCGAAAGTGTCCTCGTCCGGCACCCAAAACACGACCTGAACGCTCTCGTCCGCCGACGACACCGTTATGACCTCACCATCTGGTTTTGCCTTCCAGCCCTTGGGTACCTCGAACTGAACTCCTGCATCTTTGTGGGTGTAAACATTGCTGTCTTGCGGTCGGTTTATAGATGATATTGGAAGTGACTTCGCGAACCCGCTGACTCCGAGCGCTGAAGCGATCAGCGCCAGACAAAGAATTATGGTTAGCTTCTTCAAGTTGTAATCTCCTGTTTAAATTAACCCGCTCACCCAGGTGGTACTGACTTTTGGCCACCCATTTAACGCAGGTGGCGTCACTTGAGCACTATGCAGCACGACGCAAGGCCGCCGGTGCGTTCTTAATGTCCAGCTCCTTCAGAATGTAACCCGCGCCGCCAAATTTGTCGGCGATAAAGAGTACGTAGCGAATGTCGACCGCGATTGCCCGACCTTTCGCTTCGTTATAAAAAAAGTCGTTGCCGAGCCCTTCATAATTTCCATCAAAGATAATCCCGACCTGCTCACCGCGGCCATTCATGATCGGCGATCCGGAATTGCCGCCGATGATATCAGTCGTCGAAAGAAAGTCAACCGGTACATTCTGGCCGTCCGGAGTCGCGTAGGGACCAAAATCACGCGCGCGGTAAAGCTGCTTCAGCTTCGCGGGTACATCGAATGGTTCGCGGCCCGTATCCTTCTCAATCACGCCGGAGAGCATCGTGAATGGCTGGTAAATAGCCGCGTCGTGTGGAACATAACCCTTGACGTCGCCATAGGTGAAACGCAAAGTGCGGTTGGCATCGGGATAAGGCTTGTTGCCATGCATCTCGCTCATGCCCTGCACCAGCAAGGGTCTCAAAAGCGAGACAGTAGCATTAAAGGCCCGCTGATTAGCTCCGATTTGAGCTCCAAGTTCCCCTATCTCACCGGCAAAGTCGATGAGCGGTTCGTTTAATTCCTTTAGTTGCGCCGGGGTCTTTTCAAATAACGCATTTACCGCTTCCGCGGTGGCGAAGTTCTTACCTTCCGTGAATGTGCGTGCGAAATCTTCCTCGGCGCGAATGCGAGCATCGCCCTGAAGATTTCCAAATCGCTTCTCAACCGCTTCTATCTTTTGTCCGGCCGGAAGCTCAGCGGCTTTGCGCAACAAGAAGATAAACATGGCGCGCTCAACCGCGCCGTTACGTTCAGCGAAAATCTCCGGCAAGGCGCCGCGCGCGCGCAAGACGGTCATCATCAGGTTTGCATTCCGATCGGATTGCGGTTTCTCCTTCTCCGCCGCGACTCTGTTGACCAGCGACAGAACTTCAAAAACGTCGGAGAGCGACGCAAATTGCTGAACCATCAGGTCTCGTTGCGCGGTTTTGGTCAATTCGGCGTACGCCTTCTCCAACGACGGCAAAACTTCGCCATACTTCTTTTGGCGATCGGGGTTTTCGCTGATCCATCGCGCGAAGGCTGCTTCTTCCGCTCGCTTTTTATCTACGATGCCTTCGCGTCGCATCGCGATGACAGATCCTTCCAGATCTTTCAAAGTATTGGAAATTTCAAAGATTCTGCTTTGCAGCTTTATCTGAAGCTCGCGATTGCCTTTGCCGACGTTTTGCAGTTCTTCGATCTGTTTGTTGAAGACATCTATAATGAAGGGCATCGCCACGTCCTGGTTGTAAGCAACCGAGTAACTCTCACGATAGCGTCGCGTCGAACCCGGATAACCCATAACCATGACAAACTCGTTCTCCTTCACTCCGCCCATCGAGATCGAAAGAAACTTCTTCGGCTTGAAAGGCACATTGCTGGCAGCGTACTCGGCGGGTTTGCCATCCGGCCCGGCGTACACGCGCATGAAAGTGAAGTCACCGTCATGCCTTGGCCATTCGAAGTTGTCCGGGTCGCCTCCGAAGAAGCCGATATTCTTTGGTGGCGCGTAAACAATGCGAACGTCCCGCAGCGTTAGATATGTGAACAGGTAATACGAGAGTCCTTCGTTCAGCGGCAACACGTTCGCGGTGATGCCTTCGGACGGCTTGCTGGCAGCGGTGGCAATCGCGCGCGACTTGCTGGCGATTGCGGCCGCGCGGTCCTGCGGCGACGTGACGTCGGTTATTCCGGCAAGCACCTCGGCCGTGACGTCTTTCAACTCTTGTGTGATTTGGGCGGTGTAGCCTTTGGCCGGCAACTCTTCGCTGTGATTATGCGCGAAATAACCATTCGACGCGTAATCCTTCGCAGGGTCCGAAGCCGCGACCAGCGCATCGAAGGCCACGTGATGGTTCGTCAGCAGCAAGCCCTCAGGCGAAAGAAACTCGCCCGTGCCGCCGTCAACGATCACTATAGCGTCCTTGATGCTCGGCCCGTTCGGATTATAAATATCGGCGATCGGAATCTTCAGCCCGCGCTGTTGCAGTTTCTTGAGCGGAAGTTCATTGAGCATGTTGGGCAGGAACATGCCTTCCTCGCCCAGTGCGGACAGCGGAATGAGACTGATGAAAAGCAGAACTGAAAGCAGCAGAGCGGTTGCGCGCGAATAAGTTGCGGTCATCAAATTCTTCCTTTGTGCTTAATCTAAGGACGATGGCGCAGGATGTTACCATGCGAATAATGGAGACTACCACTAAGAAGCTCAATACGATTTGTGGCGAAGTGAACAGCGAAGCAAAGGATTGCGGGCTGCGGGTTTGGCTGCCTAGCATTTAACCATCAACCCTTCACGCGATACCTTCCAGTTCAAAATCTCTGGACCTTCCTCTTCGATCAACGCGCGTTCGACATCCTGTTTGCGTGTTTCAGCGCAAAGGAACGCAATACAACCACCGCCGCCGGCGCCACAAACTTTCGCGGCTTCCGCCCCGTTTGCTAAAGCCTTGTCGACCAGACGATCCATCTGCGGCGTGGTGATGCCGGGCGCGAGGCGTTTGCGATTTGGATAAGCGTCGCGCATCGTTTCGGCTACGGCGTTCCAGTCGTTTGCCAGCAGCGCCGCTCGCATTCGTTTAGCGGCCTCACGAATGCGTTCGAAGATCTCAAATAACTCCGCATCGCCGTCGATGTGGCGCTTAAAGATCTCCCAGTTATTAATACCTGAATTCCGCGGCTCGCCGGTGTAGCAAATCACAAAGCGCCGCTGTAATTCCTCTTCATCGATTCTCAGATGCTCGCGCTCAATTCCGTCCGGTCGAAAATGAAGGCATGAAGTCGAGCCGTAAAACGCTGGATAGTAATCCTGAAAACCGGCTGGTACTTTGATCACAGTGCTTTCAATATTCGCCGCAATCGTGATGAACTTGCGCGCGTCGTACCGATTTCCCACCAGACGGTTTAGTCCGCCAATTAACGCGATAGCCAGCGCCGAGGATCCCGAAATGCCGGCGCCCGCCGGAGCCTCACTTTCGGCCACCAGATGAAAACCAATCTCAGGCTGAAAGAAGTTGACCATCTTCGAAACCATTTCAATTTGTTCATCATTTGCCAGTTCGCCCCTGCGTTCGATTGTCGTCTCAACCCGAACGCCGCGGTCGCGTGATTCCAAAATGATGCGATCGTCGTCGCGCGTTTCGATCCGCACCCGCGCCCGTAAGGAGAGCGCAAAATTCACGGTCATAGCGCCCGGATGAAAAAGATAGAGCGGCCAGATATCAATAGTGCCGCCCGCCAGGTCGACGCGTGTTGGTGCCGATGATTCGATGATCACAACTGATTTAACGGCTGGGAGGGATTATGCTTTCACGCTGGAATGGGTGCCCAACTGCAAGCGGACCACCGAGCGTTCGAGCTTGGCGCGAGCCTTCTCGAAGTCTTCTTCAGTTCCGCTCCACGAACTCAATTCCTTTTCGGTGTGTTCGCGCGCCAGCTTAGCCCGCGCCACGTCGATTTCTTCGGGGCGTTCGGCAATCTCAGCTAACACGGAAACGCGATCGTCGTTGACTTCGACGAAGCCTCCGGAAACGTGCAACTGAGAGTTGGTTCCGCTTTGATTGTAAGCAAGCACGCCGGTTTGAAGTTCTGAAATTAGCGCCGCGTGGCCGGGAAGAATCTGCATTTCGCCCCCGCGTCCGGGTATCGTCACCGAGTTCACGGACTCCGACAGCACGCGTCGCTCAGGAGTGACGACTTCGAGTTGTAGTTGATCGGCCATAGAAAGTCAGAACCGTCTGCGGTAGCGGGCGGTTGATCGTTGCATCAAAGAATCTCTCGTAATAGAGATAAACCGCCCGCTACCAGGCGGTTCCGACACGCTACTCCAGCTTCTTCGCCGCTTCGACTGCTTCTTCGATCGTGCCGACCATATAGAACGCCTGCTCGGGCAAATCGTCGTGTTTGCCTTCGATAATTTCTTTGAAGCCTTTGATCGTGTCCTCGAGCTTGACGTATTTCCCTTCGCGGCCGGTGAACTGTGACGCGACGTGGAACGGTTGCGAGAAGAACCTTTGAATTTTGCGCGCGCGCGAAACCACCAGTTTGTCTTCGTCAGACAACTCGTCTAGACCTAAGATAGCAATGATGTCCTGAAGGTCTTTGTAACGTTGAAGAATCTGTTTGACCTGCTGGGTCGTGTTGTAATGATCCTCACCGACGATGCGCGGATCGAGAATGCGCGACGACGAAGCGAGCGGATCGACTGCCGGATAAATTCCCAGCTCGACGATCTGGCGTGACAGCGCGGTGACGGCGTCAAGGTGCGCAAAGGTGGTCGCTGGCGCCGGGTCGGTATAGTCGTCGGCAGGAACGTAGACGGCCTGAATTGAAGTGATCGATCCGGTCTTGGTCGAAGTTATGCGCTCCTGCATCTCGCCCATTTCCGTCGCTAGATTCGGTTGATAACCTACGGCGGACGGCATGCGCCCCAAGAGGGCGGACACTTCCGAACCTGCCTGAGTAAATCTGAAGATGTTGTCGATGAAAAGCAGCACATCCATGCCTTGATCGCGGAAATACTCAGCCACCGTGAGCCCAGACAGCGCGACCCGCAGACGCGCACCCGGCGGTTCCGTCATCTGACCGTAGATGAGCGACACCTTGGAATTCTCGACTGCCTTCAGATCGACTTTGGTCATGTCGAAAACGCCAGTCTCTTCAAAGTTCTGATAGAACGATTCGCCAAAATCGATGACCTTTGATTCGACCATTTCGCGCAGAAGGTCGTTGCCTTCGCGCGTGCGCTCGCCGACCCCTGAGAAGACTGAAAAGCCCGAACGCGCTTTCGCGATGTTATTGATCAGCTCCATCACGATGACGGTCTTGCCCACGCCGGCGCCGCCAAACAGGCCAATCTTGCCGCCACGGAGAAACGGTTGAATCAGATCGATAACCTTGATTCCCGTTTCGAACATCTGCAATTCGGTTGATTGCTCTTCAAACGTCGGCGCGTGCCGATGAATCGGATAGCGTTGCTCGTGCGGAATGTCGCCGAGATTGTCGACCGGCTCGCCGATAACGTTCATTACGCGACCGAGTGTGCCCTCGCCCACCGGCACGGTGATTGGCCCACCTGTGTCGGTCGCTTTCATTCCGCGCACCATGCCGTCAGTCGGCAACATCGAAACGGCGCGCACGCGGCGTTCCCCCAAGTGCTGTTGCACTTCGGCAATTACATCGATCGGTTCGGGCACTTCAAAGCCGTCGGAAGTAATTCGCAGCGCTTGATAGATCGGCGGCAGATATTTCTCTCCGAACTCGACGTCGACTACCGGGCCAATAATCTGCACGACTTTCCCGACATGTCCGTTGCCATTTCCGTTAGGCGTAGCCATATTTTTCCAGCTCAACTCCTATTGATAATACCGAAGGCCTTACAGGCAAAAACTCGGAAGGATTCTGAAACGAGAGAAGATAACACACGATTCGCGGCCTCACAAAGCCTCACTGAAGGCTGATTAATCTAAGCCGCTCATCGAATTTATTTCTCCTGCTTGTTCGCCGATTGGGTGGTCGTCGACGAAATTGTTGAGCGAGAACGAACGGAAGCCGACTTTGCGCGTTTGCCTCCGAAAGAAAGCACTGTGAGCTTTACGACTCTTCGGCCAAAACGGAGAGCTTCGTTGGCAGTAGGAGTCCAGATGTCGATGCGACGGCCTCTCACTGATCCTCCGGTGTCACCTACAACGTATTCGCCACTGAAAGGACCGGCTTCTAACCAGACGCGAGTGCCCAATGGCAATACAGAAGGATCGGCGGCGATTAATCCGCGGCTGGCAGGTCTGCCGCTGCTCGTTCGCCCGCGCAGGCTGTAGGCGGTAGCCATATAGGCTTGGGCCGGTACCGCGATAACTTCACTCGATGGCGAAGGACCATTGCCTGACGAAACGGCTGCTTTTTCCGTCGCCGCACTCAGAGAGGAAGTATTAGTCGACGATTCGGCGAGTCCTCGGTCTGGAAGTTTTGATTCACTGCTCGTATTAGTGCTAGTGGTTTGAGAATCCGATTGCGGGTTTGAAGTCTCAATCTGCCGAGTTGTCTGCGGAACCGGCTTCGGATCCTGTGGCTGAATGAAAGTTCTGGAGTAGGAAATTGCGGAAAAGAACAGAAGCACACTTACAGCACTTCCGACGATCGTGGATTTCATTAATTCGGTTCTCCTGTCCGATGGTCAAAAAGCCAACTCTTCAGCGGCGCGCGCGAGTCTGACAGTTGCGATGACTCAACCTCCGGCTCTAGGAGACTGAAGGCAGTCAGCCGAAGTAGGGGAATTAAATCCTGAAACGCTGCGCTGAAAAGACCAAATGTCCGTGCCACCTCAGTCGATGGCTCTTGTAGTAATACCCGCGGTAGCGGGTCGGTGTGTTCGTGTCAGCACCACCTGCGTCAGCGGGTGAGCGCTCGTTAAGTAAAAGACCAAAAGAAAAGCGAACCTTATCAGGGTTCGCTCAATAATTCTCGAAGAGGCTATCACACGATTTGGAGGGTGTCCAGTCGGGGACGAGCAACCCATCGGGCTCCCAAGGTTGGAATCTTCGATACCTGGTGAATTTCTTACTTAGCAATTCGCTGAGGAGTCGAAACGGAGTCTGAATACAGTTCATGCTGTGTTATCGAATACGATTGTTTCTGGTTTTCCCCTAGCCCAGGCGTTTAGCCTGGGTTGAATTGCCTTGAACCAAGAGACTGGCTAAAACAATTGGCCAAAGCCTCCTGAAGGAGTCTGTCGGGAAATCCCGTAGGGATGCAATGTTTATAGAAAAGCTCGAACCGATTGATCTCGGAGAGCCCATTTATGGGCGAACGATAGTCGGTTGCGCTCCTAAAGGAGCAACTACATCTCAATTGTGCCTACCTACGCGGTTTTTCCGACGGACTCCTGAAGGAAGGAGGCTTGTTAACTAATCCCCTTCAGCTCCCCAGGCGTGAACGCCTGGGCTAGAGAAAGAAGTTCTCAGATCGATCCTAACTATCCTGCTGGAGGCCCGCGTACTTCTCAACCAGCTTTTTCTGACCATAGCCAGGGAAGCTTACCGTGAGTTTTATTTGGTCGCCCGAACCCTCGCGACGCAGCACTAAACCACGTCCATACTTCGCGTGCCGGACATAGGAGCCGGGAACGGCGCCTGTGACAGTGGGCGCGCGGACTTCCCTGGCTGCTCCCGACGAACCGGCGCCATCCCTAACGATCGGGCTATTGCCCCGAAACCCAGCGCCCGTACCCATTCGAGCCGCACGTTTGCGAAAGAACTCATCGATCGATTCAACGCTGTCGTAAGTCTTGCCCGAATATTTCTTGTCTGGATCCTTGGCGCTCAATTTCGCTGAATTAGCATAGACTTCAGTCTGCGCCTCTGGGGCTTCGGAAGTTTCATCGTACTCATATTCAAGGGCGCCAGCCGCCTGCTCCAAGGCTTTCGATCCGCGCGCGAACGAGAGCCATGACTTGCCGCGCGAAAGGTCATCGATCAATTCCAGAGGCATTTCGTTCAGGAACTGCGAAGGCTCGGAAGCCAACTCTTCGCCGTAAACTCTCCGAGTCACAGCGTGTGTGACGTAAAGGTATTTCTCGGCTCGGGTCATTGCGACGTAACAGAGGCGCCTCTCTTCCTCGATATCGGAAGCATCGCTCAGCGATCGCGAGTGGGGAAACAGTCCGTCTTCCAAACCCACGATAAAAACCAGCGGAAACTCGAGGCCCTTTGCCGAGTGCGCTGTCATTAAGGTAACCGGCACATCGCTCAGGTACTGGTCGGTATCCGCCACCAGCGCTGAGTGATCGATGAAGTCGCGCAATCCTTCGGGTCCCATTTCGTCGTAATCCACTGCCGCATTGACCAACTCCTGCAAGTTCTCCAAACGAGCTTCAGCTTCGTCGCTGTTCTCCACCTTAAGCGCGTATTCGTAGCCGGTGTCGAGGATGGCAGCTTTTACTAGATCTGAAACTATCGAGGTCGACTCGATCGTGTGCGGCTTTGCCGCCTGATGTGCGGAAAGGCTCTGCCTTTCCGACGCGCGGGTCTCAACAGATTCGTCGAGGCTGCGCCTAGGCAATGCGGGCGGGACGCCCGCGCTCCCAGTCTTAGCCGCCAGTCCGCTGACGATCCTTTGGAAACCGGCGAGCGCAGTAATCGCGCGCGGTGCGAGGCACTGTTCGTCTTGAATCAGATCGGAGATCGCTTCCCAATAAGAGCTACCAAGTTCGCGCGCGCGATTCTCAATCATGTCCATCGTCATCTTGCCGATGCCGCGCGTGGGTGTATTGACGACCCGCTGCAAAGCGATCGAGTCGTGCGGATTCATCGCCAGCTTCAGGTAAGCGATGATGTCGCGCACCTCCATGCGTTCGTAAAATGAAAAGCCGCCCACGATGTTGTAGGACAGGCCCGCGCGCCTCATCGCTTCTTCAAAGACGCGCGATTGCGAATTGGTGCGATAGAGCACCGCGGCGCGAAGGTCCGGCTCGACAGAGACGTGCTCTTGAATCTTGCCGGCGACAAAGCGCGCTTCAGATTCGGCATCGAGCGCCTGATAGTAACGAATCCTTTCGCCTGGCGGATTCTGTGTCCACAGAGCTTTCTCCTTGCGCTCGACGTTGTGTTTGATCACGCCACTGGCAACATCGAGAATGTTCTGCGTCGACCGATAATTTTCTTCGAGGCGGATTACTTTTGCCGACGGGAAGTGCTCTTCGAACTTCAGGATGTTCTTAATGTCGGCGCCACGCCAGCGATAAATTGATTGATCGGGGTCCCCAACTACACAGATATTCTGCTGCCACTCAGTCAGCAAACGAATCAAAGCAAACTGAAGCTGGTTAGTGTCCTGATATTCGTCGACCAGCAGATAGCGAAAGCGATCGTTGTACCTTTCGCGCACCTCCGGAACATCCCGGAGCAACCGCACCGCCTTGATCAGCAAGTCGTCAAAATCCAAGGCGTTGTTTTTATGCAGACGCTCTTCATAAAGCTGAAACACGCGCGCAATCGAAGCCCGACGCTCGTCGATGAACTGAGCGCGCGCGGTATAACTCTCCGCATCCTCGCCCCGATTTTTGGCGGCGCTGATGGCAGCCTGAACCGAACGCGGCGCCAGTTGCTTATCGTCGAGACCAAGATCGCGAAGACAGTTTCTGGTCAGCCGCACCGTGTCGTCCTGGTCATAGATCGTGAAAGAACGCGAGTAGCCCGCATTCAAAGCCTCAATGTCCCGCCGCAGAACGCGCACGCACAAACTGTGAAAAGTTGAAATCAGCGGCACGCTGCCCAATTCCAGCCCTGCGAGAATCTTATTGACGCGGTTGCGCATCTCTTCGGCGGCTTTGTTGGTGAAAGTGACCGCGAGAATGTTGCGGGGCCAGATGCCACGTTCGGCAATCAGATACGCAATGCGATGCGCAATGACGCGCGTCTTGCCTGAGCCGGCGCCCGCCAGAATTAAGAGCGGCCCGTCAGCGGAGGTGACAGCTTCGCGCTGCTGTTCGTTGAGTTGAGAAAGGAGATCCATCTGTGAACTCAATTTGGAAAGCGCGGGATAAACCTGGACAAATGATCCTACTTATCTTCTGGCTGCATGCAGCGCGCGCTCCAGTGCGCGAGGAATTTCAACAGGAAAGAATCTTTCGGCTGGGTAACCGTAATCTTCGCCCTCTTCGTCGATCACGCGCAGCAGCCCGTACTCGGAAGCTTCGTCGTCAGGAATGGCTGAATAGAGTTTTCCAATTTGCAGAGATGCCTCGTAACCTTTGTTATCGATGCAAACGACAAAGCGGGCGGTCTTGTTGCTGTTCTTCATACCTTCTCAGTCCAGAAACGGAAGCTTCAACTTGAATTCCCTTCTTCCTAATCCGTGAGCTTCGTACCAATGAACTTCTGCGAGGCGCATCTTACCACCTTTCAGCTTAACGGTGGCAACGCCCTTCATCTTACGCCAGCGATGCTTGCCGTATCTTTGATTTAACCATCGTCGCGCGCGAACACCGCTGCCTGTCGCAATAGTTTGCGTTTCGCGAATCGATCCAACTATCTCAAAGTACATTGTAAGAAGATAGCAGCAGCGCCGCAAAAACTCTGCCAAGATTACGCGCTATATTAGGTTGTTTTCATATAATAAGCTCCGACATGTTCCCATGAGCGGCAAAGTTTTCATAGGCACTTCGGGATGGAATTACAAACATTGGCTGGGGCCATTCTATCCGGAAGACTTGCCGGACAAAGAAATGCTTTCCTTCTATGCCCAGCACTTCGACACCGTGGAAATCAACAACACCTTCTATCACCTGCCGTCTTTCAAGACTCTAAGAACGTGGCGTGAAACCGTTCCGCGAAAATTCACCTTTGCCATCAAAGGCAGCCGGTTCATCACGCACATGAAAAAGCTGAAGGCGCCAAAGACTTCGACGAAGAAATTCTTTACCCGAGCTGAGAGACTCGAAGACAGGTTAGGGCCGATTCTCTTTCAACTGCCGCCACACTGGGGTTGTGACCCGGATCGCCTGGCCGACTTTCTTGATGCCCTGCCGTCGCGACATCGTTACGTTTTCGAGTTTCGCGATCAAAGCTGGCACACCAAGAAAGTCTACGACCTGCTCAAGAAGCATAACGCCGCATTTTGCATCTACGATCTCGCAGGCAAGGAATCGCCGCTGGAGATCACTGCCGCCTTCACCTACATCCGCTTGCACGGTCCGACCCAGGCAGCATACGCAGGCTCATATCCGCCGCAGACTCTGAAGAAATGGGCGCGACGAACCAAGGAATGGGGGGAAAGACTTAAAGGCCGTCTACTTCTATTTCAACAACGATCCGACAGGTCAGGCAGTTAGGAATGCGATGAAGCTGAAAGCATTGATTGATGCATAACGGCAATCCCTGCTTACCGAATGACTTCCTACGCGGCGATGGGCAGAGGAACAAAGATCTTTGGCTTACCGTACGCTTGAAGATTGTCGGGATGCGCTTTGATGCGAGCAAATACGATCGGCTTGTCTTCACTTGCGTAGCTGTCAAGCAATTCCAAGTTGTACTGACGGACGGCTGGGTCATCGTCAGGCAGAATCACCAACTCAAAGTCTTCCGGAAGGGAATCGAATATTCGCGGCTCGTCCATCAGGAATTGCATGATCTTTCCGGTTAACAGAATATTGCGTTCCACTACGTTGGTTGGAGAATCTATTTTCGTCTGAGCCATTCTTCGTACCTCGTTCGATAAGCACTCCAATTACTAACCAAATCTCCTATGGCGAAATTCAGCGCCTGATTGTAATCCTGTGTCGCCATCGTGGATTTAATCGTTGGTTCATACGGATGAAGCCGATCACAGTGCGCAAAGCCATGCGCAGTGTCATAGCGTATCACCGCCACGAATCCCGCGCCTTCAGCAAATCTACTTTCCAGTTGCACGATAAATTTGAGAACCTGTCCATGCTCCAGCTCGAATTCTACTCGCAAGCTGTTGTCATAGTCCAAGTAACGATGAAACTCGACAACACGCACGAACTCATTCTATAGCATAGGCCTACTTTAACAACGATCAAACGATCCAAAGGACACGCGGTGAAGAATGCGAAATCGCTAGTTGAGATAGATCTTAATGCTCGCGCCGAGAGAGCGATCGCGAGTCCCGAACCATATCGCCTCAAGAAAAAACTTTGACTGTGCGTGCAAGGGTTAGTACAATCCGCGCGTTTTCCGAACACCTCGCGATTCGATGCGCGGCGGCATAGCTTTTTGGATGCTCGTCCGCAAACGGCTTTGACTGGTTTTCACAGGAGGAAAAGGAATAGTCATGGCAAAGACAGTTTGTAAGATCCTGGGTGTTGTTTTTGTGATCGTTGGCGTCGCTGGCTTCGTCGCGCCTACTTTGCTGGGTGCGCATCTCAACCCGGCCCACAATTTGGTGCATATCGTCTCTGGCGCCCTCGCTCTCTACTTCGGTTTTGCGGGATCGGCGGGCGCGGCGAGGGGATTTTGCATAATCTTCGGTCTGGTGTACCTGCTGCTGGGAGTGTGCGGCTGGTTTTTGGGCACGGGGCCTGAGCATATGTTCAATGTCGGCACATTGCTCATGCTGGGCAAAATGGATCACATCATCCACATTCTGCTGGGAGTTATTTTCCTCGCCGGCGGAGTGTTGGGCGGAAGCGAAAGCTGATAAGAACCTTTTCGCTCCTGGTTCGCAAGTAGCTAAAAATCTCTGCGTGTCGTCTGCGGGCTCTGCGTCTCCGCGGTGAGTTCCTTTTGCAGGAGAATTCACCGCAGGGACGCAGGGGCGCCGACTTCATACAGAGAGAATCATTTCCGAGAGTCTTCCGAAGGAAGTCCCTGTCATCTGAATCGCAAATCAACTCCGCCCCGCCCCATAATTCCCGGGGCCCGAAAACCGTTCTCGAAATACTTGGCGTCAAAGAGATTGTCCGCGCCGCCAAAGAAAGTGATCGTAATCGTTTCTGAAACTCTTCGTTCGTAACTTCCGAAAAGATCGGCCTTGGTGTATCCGGGGAAAGTCAGCTCGGCCGTGCGATATGGAAAGTCGTTCTCGAACACTGGCGCGAGGTAGGCGCCGGTGCGATTCAGATCGAAACTGATCAGGAATGCGCGGTAACGCTGATTCAGCCGTATTCCAAAAAGATGTTTTGGAATGACGTACTCAGATTGCAAGCCGCGAGCCGGTACAAAGCGATCGCTATTGGTATAAGTATATGACGCCCGCCAGTCAGCATTTCGCCAGGGCGCTGCTTCGAGATAGGTTTCAATACCTCTTGAAATTCCTCCTGGTTGATTGACGTAGCCGCTGAAGCGTCCCAGCCCCAGCGGATCGACCGCAAAACTTTTGAACGCGATCACGCGCTGTAAATGCGTGTAGAAATAGGTTGCGCCCAGACGCGCGCGATCATGCGCCACCCGCTGATCGATTCCCGCGTCAACGCTGATCGATTGCTCGGCGCGCAACGTAGGATCGCCGAAGCGCGTGAAACCAATTCGTGCGAAAGTTCCCTGCCCGAACCGTTCGAACAACGACGGCGCCCGAAAACCATTGCCGATATGCGCCCGCAGTTTAGTGTTCGTCGAGCGAATAAAGTAGGCAATCGCTCCATCGCCAGTGACCGAATTCTTTGGAGTCACAGTTTGCAAAAACCCGGGACGATCCGCGGCGCGAACTCGGAATGACTGCGCGCGCGCGCCGACTGAGATTTGCAAGCGGTTATCTAACAGAAAGATTTGATCTTGTCCGAATACTGCCAGCGTCCGCTGCCGGTCGGTAGTGTTGTTGACCGAGCTGAACGACGGAATCGATGATTGAAAGATCGATTCGTGTTCGTATTCAAAACCGCCGGTCGCGAGATTGCGACGGCCCAGTCTCAAGTTCGTCCGCAAGTCGAGCGTGTCGGTTCCGCCGTTGTTGACGCTCATGAAGGCGAAATCTCCGAACGGATAGAAGGCCGCAAACTTTGGATCGATCCCCGGGCCGTTGTAGTTACGACGGCGCGCGCCGACGTGCTGATAGGCAATCGAATAAGAAAGCTTATCGTTTACTTGCTGCGATAGCCTTACCGAACCAACCAGCATACGATTGCGCCGACCTTCGTCGGGATTGTTAATGTCACCATGGAAAGTCGATCCCTCAACCGCGCGTGGATACTGTGAACTGCCGGTGAAAGCCGCGGGCAACGCAAAGGGGCTATCGTTAACGCGCGCGTTCGAGATCGTGCCGTAGAAGTTAGCGCCGATCGTGATCGTCGGCTTTACATTGAACTGCCATCGGCCCGCGCCGACGGTGTTTCCATACTCGTCGTTTCCATCGACGCCGCGCCGCACATCTGCGCGCGAGATCCCGAAGCTGTAACCGGATCGCTTACCCAATCCGCCCGAGCCTCTGATACGTTCACGAAACAGCGCGAGACTGCCGCCGTCGAAACCAAATTCGAAATGCGAATCACCCGCGCCAGTCGCCGGGACGAGATTGATGACTCCGCCAATCGCGTTGGTACCATAAATCGAAGAACCCGATCCGCGCAGTACTTCTACTCGATCTAGATCGGCAGGCAATAGATCTGCGATGAACGAAACCGCCGAGCCGTTAATGTCCGAAGCATCGCGCACGCGTAAACCGTCGAGCAGGATCGCCGTGTCAAAGTTTCGTTGACCTCGCAGCCGGATCGTGGTGAGCGCGCCGGGTGAACCCTGTTGTTGCACGCGGACACCTGGGATACCGCGCAGGCTCTCGGCCAAGCTAATTTCGCGCTTTGCTTCTATTGATTGATCGTCGAGTACGGTGACGGCTTTGGAAATCTCATCTGCGCGCTGCGCCGTTCCCGTGGCGGTGATGACTACGTTTTCGCTGACCGCTTCGACTGAAAGCTGAACGTCAGTTGTCAACGATTGTCCGCGCGTGACGCTGAGTTCATTTGAAGTGAAGCTCGCAAAACCCTTCGCTTTCACTTCCACCACGTAATCGCCCGCCGCAAGATTTGTTAATGAGTAAGCACCGTTGTCGTCAGTTGTAGCGGATAAGTGGATACCGCTGCGCGATCGCAGTTGCACTTCGGCGCTGGCGACATTGGCTCCGCGCGGGTCTTTAACGTGACCGGAGATTGTCGCGCGCGATTGTGAGAAAGCGGGGGAGGAAAAAATCAAAGTGATGACCAGCGCGGATAGCTTGACGAGCCACGTTGTAGGATGGCGAAGGTTGTTTTCTAAACCCAAAGAACGCAGAGGGCTTCGCAAAGGGACACAGAGGAATAACTGCTCTGGGTCCTCTACGGTTATTTGACTCGGCCGATGACTTGATAGCTTCCAAAGTATTCGATTCTGTTTCATCTTAGCTTCTCCTGCCCGTCGCAGTACGAGCTGAAAATGAACGGCGCGCAGGTTTCCTGACTCGCGGCTGTGATCCTGCAGCACGAGAAGTTTGTGCTGCTTGAATCGCCAACTCTCCGCGCCTTCCCACGCTGTTAGCGCAGTGGCCAAGCTTGCGGAGAATCGTCACCGCTTACAGTTGCGCGGGCAGTGGCGGCTTT
>WNFO01002365.1_pt1 | contig 20441 bp, 18 predicted proteins | sample 5400251 | NCBI WGS metagenome assembly WNFO01 (sample SAMN13153354, study PRJNA577476) | soil metagenome | isolation source: 100 cm saprolite under Madrone tree | place: USA:California | collected 2016-06-14
TGGAACGTCCGGTGGTGTACAACCAACTTGGCCAACCCCAAGCAGTGCGCCTCCAACTGTTGTAGATAACACAATTACGTGGCAAGCTGTTGGTGCAGTGACGACAAACTCTCTTGCGTGGTCGTTTGGTCTCGCATACAGCTATAGTTACAAGGCTCGTCCGACCAATGACTTTTATTCTCCGTTACCGCTTGGCGGTGGCGCGGTTCCTCCGGGTAGCGTCACTTTAAATACACCGTTCGGCTCATTGACGAATGCAATTTCATCTGCATCACCAGTGAATCAGATTGTCGGTTCCAACACAGGTGCGGTAAACACCATCAAAGGTGATTATTCACCAGACCCACAAGTTGATACCATCATTATTTGGCGTTCTGCGGACACCGCGAGTGGTTCTGCTAATATGTTTGAGTTGACGGAAATACCAAACATCCCGTCACAAGCTGGTATCTCTCAATGGACGTTCAATGATTTTTTGCCGAGTGTTGCGACTGGAATTTATCCGGGATTGAATGTGTTACTTCCGGCTCCCATCAACGGCGTGAATAATCCACCACTCTCAGCATTTCGTCCGATGACTTACAACTTTCAGCGTATTTGGGGCGCGCTGGGTCAGAGTGTTCCATTTTCGGGTGGCCCCGATACGTTCGTTGGAAATCCGAACGAGAACTTTAACGTTTCAAATAATCTGCCATTTCTTGCGCCAGTAACCCGATTGGTAAGAACCTCACAAGGTATCGTGACGTTTTTAACTGATAGCATTGAAATAATTGGCGGTGGCCCTGCTACCGCAACATTCTTTTCGGTTACGATGGCACCCGGTGTCGGTTTATTAAGCTACAACGCTTGTGATGTGTTTGCGGGAGAAATCTACTTCTTTTCTAGCGACAACATGTTTCGTGTAATCACTCCTTCATTGAACTTGTCAAACTTCGGTTTCCCGCTGGGCGACCAGTTCGCTAATCAGCCCGTATCAGGTATTTTAGATGCGACGTGGAATCCGGCAAATGTGTACGTCGCAATTCTGCAAAACGGCACCGATAACTGCATCTTTGTTGCAGATGGCGCGACCGGATGGTATCGCTTGAATCCTCACCAAGTTCCGGGTGCTGCACAAGGGCCGGAACCAATTTGGTCGCCATACGCAGTAATTACAGGCGGTATCAAAATGGTGCAGAGTGTTGAAACAACGCCGGGTATTAAAAAATTGCTTACTGGTCCTTCGACTTCGGGTGGTATAATTCTTTCTCGTAGTTTGACGACTTTTACTGATAACGGCACTCCGTATAATGCACAATTTACGATGGGCAGCATCACACTCGCTCATCCGGGTCAACGAGCGCTTATCAAATTTTTTGAATTTGATTTTTCAGGGGTGGGCTTTCAACCGACCATTAGCTACTTGTTGAATGAAATCAGTGGAACCTTCACTCCGTTTGTGAATGGTGCGAACGGTGTTCCCCAGTTCGACCCGCCATCAGTATATGGTGCGACGATTTCACCGACGAGCTACAGCCCGAATCGTTATTATTTTGCATCGAACCCTACCGTTGCTATCTGCCGTCATTTGCAAGTTAAGGTTGATTTCGGGTCTACAAGCAACGGAGACGAATTGTATAACATGACGATTTTCGGTCGTCTAATGATTGAGACATAATGCCGGACAATCCGAATCTTATAGATGAGAAAGATATTCCGAATTGGGAATCAATAGATGTGCCTACTATGATTCCCGGCAGAGCGCCGTTAGGCGCTCCTGCGCCCCCAGTTCCTCACGATATGCCGCAGTTCTTTTCAGGCTCGATTGCACCCGTATTACAACACGATGGAAGTTTCGTCGCTACTGAAATGGGTTCTCCGCGTATTCCGAAAACGGCACTGATGCCACTTGGTAATCAAGCTAATCCGTCTACGAATGCAGCGGCTCAAAGCACGGCTAAGATTATTGCGCAACAGATAGTTAATGCGATTCCCCCAGCTTCGAGTGGTTCTGCTACCGATACTGACATCATTTCTGCTGTTAATCGACAAAACTTCGGTAGCTTTGATGCGTCATCATCAACATCCGCTACTGTTCCCGCTGGCGGCGGCGCTACTATCGCGTCCATCGCCACGACGATTTTGACAAGCAGCGCAAATGAGGTTGCGATTGTGGCCGGAAACGGCGCGGGGCAACCATCGTCCGTCACTGGGTTATCGCCGGGAGCGGGTTGGACAGCACTTATTGGAGACGGAACATTTTGGAAAGTTATTCCTTCTGCGGGAAGTTTGACAGTAAGCCAAACATTATCTGGCGCGGCTTACGCTGCTACGCAAGTTCTTGCCGTATTAAAGGGTAACGGCGTTACGCCAGTATTTACTCAGCGTGCAAATGGTTCTGGTGGAACCGCGCTGACCATCGGCCCCTTCACCCCCACAGCAGGGAATTCGCTTATGTTCATCGGTGACTCGCAAGTTAGCGGCAATCCTCCAGCTCTAGTTTTTAATCCGGCGAGTGCTTCTGATACAGCGGGTAATTCATGGGTGCCATTAGGATTTCCAACGGCTACCGTTATTCGCGCTGGCGGTTTCTTTTCTAATTCTGAGCAGTATTTTCTTTATGCACAAAATGTGACGGGTACGTCTACTACCATCACAATAAATACTCCCGATGGCGCAGGAAATTGGGCTGTCTACGAGATTTCGAATGTGAGCAACGTTTCTGTTGGCTCTTATACGTTTTTAACCAGTGACGCGAATAAGTTGCTTGAATTTGTTGGCGGGGCAAATATAACAGCGACTTTGCCGAGTCCAGCATTCGCTGCCGGTTGGCAGGTTTTAGCTTCGAACGCCAACGCTGGGATACTCACGATAGTTCCCGCTGCGGGCGTACTATTAAATAACAGTAACAATGCGGTAGTGGTCCTTCCGGGTCAGTCCACATGGCTATTTTCGGATGGTGCAAATTATTGGAGTAGCAACACTACGGGACTATCAACGATAGCTGTCGCTCACAAATTTTTTACGAGTTTTAACGCTTTTACTGGTGTGTTCACTCAAACACAACCCGCGTTCCCTGATGTTAGCGGTAACATCGCTATTGGACAAATGGCGAGCGGGACCGGGGCTTCAAGTGCAACATTTTGGCGCGGGGACGGTACGTGGTCTGGACTCGGCGGTGTCAATTCTCAAACTGCTAATTATACTGCTACTCTCGCAGACGGGAATAAGCTAATATCATTCAACAGTGTATCGGCGGTCACATTAACGCTTCCGAGTGTTGCGCCCTCCAGCACTTGGAATATACACGTAGAAAATGTAGGGAGCGGCCCGCTCACAATCAATCGCAATGCCCTTCTTATTGATGGTGTCGGTAGTAACTTGACCCTGATACAAGGACAAGGCGTTGTTATTTATGCGGACGGTACCAATTACTTCACTGAACGTGGCATGAGTCCTGTCGTAGGTTCAGCGGCTGTTAAAATTGGCAGCTATCTTGCGACAGCCAACGATTCGGGAAAACTGTTGGCGTTTAACACAACTTCTAGCACGGCTTTTATACAAGGTGTTAAATCGGACTATGCGAGTCGTTCTTCAATTCCTTTAGCGTTTCCGCAGGATAACGCGGTGGGAAATTTGATTGTTGTTCTTGCTTCGAACGCTGGAACGAACGCCGGAACGATGACAATCAGCGATACGAATCTCAACACCTACACGCAGCTATTCACGGATGTAACGGCCAACGGAAATGTTCAAGTTGCTTGGTATGCGCTCAACGCGGTCGCCGGACCCAACACCGTTACGGTCTCATGGTCAACGGGAGCCGTCAATTCTGCGATGGCAATTGCTGAGTACAGTGGTGTTCTCACTGCGGCTGCATTAGACCAAGCAAACAAGAATACGGGTAACGGAAACTGGTCTACACCATCGCTAACTACTACCCAGGCATCCGAACTCTTAACTGCGTTTGTTGTTTCTGCAAGCGGCTTGACATCAACAAACGCACCTTTCTCCCAGCGCCTAGCATTGAACAGTGGAGGCACTTTTGGTGAAATAGCGGATGATATTGTCACTTCAATAGCAGCATATCAAGCGACGGGAAACGGCTCAGGAAATTTCGTTGCTTATCTAGCTACGTTCAAATCGTCAACACCTGCGGGCATAACGCTAGTTTGCAAATTGCCTGCTAGTCCTCCCAACGGCACATGGATTGTGTTTTTACAGAATTTTGGAACTGGAACGCTTACGGTGAATCCGAACGGCTTGAAAATTGACGGCTCATCTTCGAATGTAAGCGTGGCCGCAGGGAAAGGTATATCGTTTTTCACGGATGGAACGAACTACTATTCATTCAGAGGCGGGTCATAAAATCTCAATGATTAGATTAACTGAAACAACGCCACAAGATGTCGAACAATTATCAGAATGGATTCAAGCAGACCCCTATCACTTTCATCAAGGACAACCGCAGTGGTGGTTGACTGGGATGGATGGCAGCTTGCTCGCCTTCTGTTTGATGGATGAGCGCGGTCCCCTGAGCTACGTTCGTCTTGACGCGGAAGGCCAGCATGTTCGCATTCATACTCAGTTCGCACCCGAGTCAGTCGTCTCGAAACGCAGATTGGTGGTAGGAATGATTCAAGCTGTGAGAATACTCATTGACCTGTACAAGAGCGAAGGTTTCAAAGGACTCATATTCAATTCAGTTAATCCGAGTCTGATTGCATTCATGGATAAGCATTTAGGATTTAAGTCGGTCGGCAATAACGATTACCGATTGAATTTCGAGGGACAGTAAATGTGTGGACCAAGTTCAGAAGAAAAGTCGTTACAACGTTCTAGTGCCAGCTTCGCCGGGATGCTGCAACAGAATTACGGCACGTTGTTTAGTAAGCAGTTGGATACACTGAATGCCATCAATCGTTCATTATCACCAACTCTTTCTGCGGGACCAACTCAGCGTGGCTTCGCGGCTCCAGAGAGAGCGGCACTCGATACACAGGCAATTAACGCTGCGGGCGCAGCTAATCGTGCCGCGCAGCAAGCAGCGCGTACGTATGGCGCAGGTGAAGGCGGCGGGGCAACGAGTGGCGTAACGAGCGGTATTACAAAACAGATTGAAAGTGCCATCGGGTCTCAAGCAGCAGAGGCATTAGGCACACGACAAGGTCAAATTGAACAAGCTGATTGGGCTACAGGGCGAGAGAATTTCTGGCGCGCTCAAGGCGGCATGGAAGCTTTGGCACAAGGTTACAGTCCAAATGCAACGGCATCCGAAACGATTAGCGGAACTCAAGCATCTTTTGGACAAGCAGAGGAGATTCACCGACAGGAAATGGAATCGAGTCAGATGATTGCTGGCGGCTTGACTTCTCTCGCAGGCGCAGGTTTAACGTTCGCAGGCGGCTTCGCGGGTGGCGGTGGTTTGGCTGGCGGCTTGAAGGCTCTGGGTGGTACGCCAGGAATAAAGAGCTAAGACTTGACAATTTTTTCAATTTCTGATACACTGGGCTTTGGCCTCAAGGAATAATTCAATGACTGAGCAAGACACAGTTCAGCAGCAACAAGCTGATTCACAAACACAAGGCACACCTGCTCCGGTAACCCCGTCGATTCTACAGGGCACTGGTGGGCTTGCTGATGCGGTTGCTGCGGCGTTCATGAAGCATTTGACTGCGAATCAGCCACCTCCGGTGAGCGCGGTCGTGCAGAAGGCGAAGGCCGATGCTTCGGCAACACAGCCAATAGTAGACCGTCCAGCGGCACCAGCACCGGGTTCGTTTGGTAGTAAATTAGCAAGCGCAACAGAAGGTGTGATGGCCGACCTCGGTGATGCGGCTCATGCAACTGAGGTAAGAGGCGGCGGATGGTTAAGTGGTGTAACTTCGACGTTGAACGCCCGCAATCAGCGTCTTGCACAGAATCAGAAAGACCAAGCATTGCTCGCAAAGACCCAAGCAGAGACCGTCGCGTTGCACCGCAACATTTATCAGCAGGATGTGGCGACCCGTCAAGCTGCGTACAAAGGCAATCAGGATTTCGTAGACACTTATAAGGTCAACCACGATGTGGAGAGTGGCTTAACTCACGACGAGTTGATGAAGCGTGCGCAAACAGACAAAGACTTCGCAAAGAAGTATTTTGTTCGCGCCACGGAAGACCAGCCAGTGCTCGATGCGAACGGAGAGCCGAAGAAAGATAAGGATGGCAATCCAATCACCTCTCCGCTTTATTCCGTTATCAACCGTGCGACCAAAGATGGAAGCGCAGACGACAAGATTTTGTCGGAACAAGAAGCCGCAGACATGAGTAAATATCTCGGTTCCAATGTTCCAAAGGGCACGAAGTTGACAAGCGACCAGTACGCTGCGATGAACGGCCAATTGAATTTGGCACGTAATGCAGTGAACATCGTGAATAACACGAACGAGAAGGACTTATCACCAGAACAGATGAAGGTGTTGAAGCCTTATCTAACGGACCCAACGATTCAAGGTGCAATCTCTCACGTTCCGGGCAACGCATACGCAGGCTTACTGCAATATGAGAAGAACGCAGATGACCACATCACGCAGTTGCAAGGTCAGATGGAATCTGCAAGACAGAAAAATGACCAGCAAGCGTATGATACCGCGAAGACACAAATCTCAGATTTGACGGAAGAGAAGAATAAGGTCTCAGCTTTCATGTCTCAAGCAATCAGTCCGAAGCAGATTGAACGCTACAACAAAGAAGGCGAAGAGGGCGTGAAGTGGGTTGATAAGATTCTTCACGACCCATCATCTCTATCCGGTGACAAAGCATCCTCGGTTCTTCCTCAACTTCAAGAGGCGTTGAAGACAGAGACAGACCCGGGTCGCAAAGCAAAGTTGACCGCAGCAATTAGCGCTGCGACAATGGCTCGTGATAATTATTTCACTGACATGGACCGTAAAGCTCGTGCCGACCAAGCTGCAAAACAAGGCGACCCAGTATCCGCTGGCAGACAACTTGCTCAAGGTTTGCTAACTCTAGCTGACCTTCGTACACGTCAAACGACTACGGACTTCATCGAGAAGGCAACTGATGAGGCACGTAAGATTGACCCGAATTATAATCCGGCAGACGAAGTGAACTTTGAACACATCGCGAAGTCACCTCAAACCGCTGTGTTTATGGGTTCGGCGCGCTCTCTTTTGCAGAAGGGCGGAACCATTGACCAGCTTATCGAGTGGGGTAAGAAAATTCCAGATAACAGTTTGCCAGTGTTGAACAAGCTGGAAGATTGGCAGAAGTTGGCCTCTGGTAAGGGACCGCTTGCAGGTTATGCGGCACTTGTACTTGGTTTGGCCGATGACTATGGCAAAGTTATGGGTGCTGGTTCTGCCTCTGACAGTGCTCGTGATTCTGCGCTCGCTTTATTTGCAGCAGCACAAACACCAGAGCAACGCTTGGATGCAGCCCGTGGTACGCTGGGCGGCGTAGGCTCTCAGTTCGATTCGCGTGTTGGTAAGAACAGATTCTTGCAACGTGAGTATGCAGACTTCGCACGTTCTGAGTTTGCTAGACTACCGGAAAACCAGAAGCAGTCAACTCCAACTCAACAGCAGACACAAACTCAACAACAGCCGCAAATCCATTCAATGGATGTGCAGCGTCCGAAGGACCTTCCGACAGCAGTTGCAACGAAGGACTTCCGCAATAAGGCTGGAAAGGTACAGACCTATTGGACAGATGCGGCAGGTAAGCCACTCCGTCCGATAGCAGATGGCGAACTTCCGAAGGAATAATATGGCCGACAAGGACACCATAGCACCTGTAGACCAAAACACACAAGTACAGTCAGACCAAAATCAGGCTGCGCAACCTGTCCCGGCACAATCGGGACCGCTAGCGCAAGAGGATTTGGCTGACCTAGTTCCGGTTGAGGAATCGGAGAAGCCGTTAGCGGGAGCACATTCCGCATCTGCGACATCCGACCTTGTCCCGGTTGCGGGAACAGAAAAGAAACTTTCGTTGCCGAAGCCGGAACAAACAATTCAAGCATCCGGCGTAATTGGCCCGACAGCTATGGGCGCTCGTGAGCACGACTTCCACAACTGGTTGCAAGACGTTCAAACTGATGTGAAGAACGGAAGCGCTTCGACATGGGTTGGTGCCATGCTCAAGAAGATGGGCGCAAAGGGCACTGATTATGGTGTATCGCCAGAAATTGGTGACTTCATGGCTGGTCCTGCTCTAGGTGTGCCGAAGGCATTGGAAGGTGCATCCGAAGTCGCAGGAGAGCTTGAGGCTGGTGTACGCGAAAGCAATTTGGATTATCGCAAAACCGTGCGCGGTGTTAATAAGATGTTCGGTGGCACATTTCAATCTCTTGGTCCTGCTGGATTAGTTCTTGCGCCGGGTGGCGAAGGACTTGCAGTTGTTGGTAATGCAATGCTTGCCCAAACAGTCGCGCAAAAGGCTGCGGAATATATGGGGGCTGACCCAGATACCGTTGAATTAGTAGGCAATGTTGCAGGGTTGTATGCAGCGGGCAAGATTCACCAAAGTCTGCATCCGGTTGTAGAACGCTTTGGTGTGGCAGTGAACAATCGCACCGCTGCGGAACAAGAGTACATTATGCGCTCTCGTGAGTTGGAAACGGCTCGCGGTCAAGCTGCGGAAATGCAGCAACGCGCAATCGCCGCCGCGCAAAAGGAAGGCACAGGACAAGGAACTTCTGCCGACACAGATGCGGCTCGCTCTGCCGCGTCGGAAGCTGCAAAGAATGTAGCGAATGCGCAAAAGGCACACGACCAAGCAGCAGCCCGTCGTGCTGATGCGACAATTCAAGTTGAGAAGCTAGGTCGCAAGATTACTACATCTGCGGATAAAACTACCGCCTCCGAGTATGAAGCGAAGGCATCAGAGCAAAAGAAGGCTAGTGACTTCTTCCGTAAGGCTGTCCCATCGAAGGGCGCGAATACTTACACACCGGAAGATGAAGACATAGCTCGCGCTCACATGGAAGCTGCGAAGGGGAGCGGCGCGAAGATTGTTGACCTACCATCTGCATACGAAGCGGTGGAGGGCGGTCGTCAAGGTGTCGAAGACCAGTTGAAGCCGCACTTGGAGAAATACGACCAAGAGCCTTTGACAGATAAACCAGAAGACAGTCCGAAGATGAAGGTTACAGCGAAGTTGGCAGAGATGGCAAAGGTTGATGGGAATTTCGAGAACGCAATGGACGCGCTCTCAGAATTCAATATCACCGACCCGACAGTTGGTGAAGCGCAGGATATGCTCACGAAATTGAACAATTACAATCGTGCAGCAATGAAGGGCGCTAACAACTGGGACATCTATAACATGATTGAAACGAACCCGGGTTTTGCGGCTCGTTATTTCATGGCGGATGAACTTCGTGATGGTCTTTACAGCAAGTTGGAAAGTCACGGAGTGGAGGGTGCACGAGAGGCCCGTGGAGAGACTGCATCTCTTATCCGAGTACGTGATGCAATCGGCGCTCAAATTCGCGCAAATCGCGGTGGCACAACTGTTCGCGGCAGCGGAACTCAAAACAGGCTGCGCCTGTTGACGGCGAAGCTGACTGGAAAAACAATCAAAGGTGCTGGTATTGCGGCAGGTGCAGAAATGGGCGGACCTGTCGGCGCAGTCGCTGGCGGTGCTATTGGAGAGATGGCGGCTCAACCAGTGGAAGATTTTCTTGCTCCTCGCGATATGACTCGCGACCAGCACATCGAAAAGTCGATGAAGTACAAGGGTACGAACCGCAAACCTGTTGAGATTAAAGGCCCGGGTACGCCTGCGATAATCCCGACCGAACCAACGCCACCAGCACCGAAAGACACGGGTCCAATTGCGGTTGAATTTACTCCTCGCGAGAACACTGAATTGCACGCAGAACTTGCGGCGCATTATGGTGAGTCGAATTTGGAAGATTCAACATATCAAGAATTGGAACAACAGCTTCGTGATGATGTTGCGGCGAAGAATCGCAACGGCGTGGCGCTCGACCCGGCTGAGAAGAGTCTTCTAACAAAGGTCTTGAAGGCCGATTCAGCAGACCGTGCAACTCGCGAAGCTGCCAATAAGCCATCTGCTCAAATCAAGATTGACCCGGAAGAGGGAGCGAAAATTGTCAAAGAGGCCGACCAAAGAGCCGCAGAAGGCGAATCAACTAAGTTGAATCCGCATTTGATTTCTTTGGGACGCGGTGATGAGTCGGCGCTCGTTTCACATTCACCTGCGATGAAGGCTCACGCGCCTGCGATGCCGATTCCGGGACTGCCGGAAGGCATCACCTCGGAAGATGCACACATGCACGAGTGGGCACATACAGCAATCGGTGCTGTCGATGGTTTGGAACCAGTTGAGATTCGTTCCGACACTCACCCAAAGAGCGAGAAGGGTGCGGGTGCAACAACCGTGTTCAACGCCGGGGCTATTCGTGATGCTATCGGCAACGTGGACCCCGAAGCTCTAGGTAATCAGGAAACGCAGTGGTTGACACACAAGATGGCTGGCCCTGCATCACATGAAGTTTTCAAAGGCATGCCAAAAGAAGAAGTCGAGGCATCCCCGGCGACTCGTTCAGATTTCCGAGAAGCACGTGCTATCGTGCGCGAGGTTCACCCGGACTTCACTGCATCACAGGTACAGCAGGTTGTAGATGCTGCGTACGACCGTGCACGAGACTTCTTGACAAAGCCTCACATCGCAGACCGTATTCGTGCGAACGCTGCGGTTCGTGAGGAAGGACTATCACCAACGCTCCATGCAAGTCATGGTCGCGTAAATCAATTTACGGAGGACATCAGAAATGCTCACAACGAATACACAGGCGGTGAATCTGGACCAGATGGGGGCGGGGTTGGGGAAGGCGGCGAGAAAGCTGCGCAGCCAGCAACCGAAGGGAAGAAGAACGCAGGAGCAGGTGAAGGTGGACGTGGGGAAGGAACACCAAAGTCTTCTAGCGAAGCTGCAACAGCCCGTAGGGTCGCTGAAAGCAAAGTAGTAGCCGAACCAGAAGTTGAATTACGTGTTCCGTTTAAGGGAGGTCGCACGGTTCCACCGGAGCGTACCACAGGCGAATACGATGAGTCAATCAAAAAGGGTGGCGCAATTCCGGGTGGTATACAGAAGGGTGACCCAGAAATTGGTTTGTCGGATTATGTTTTGTTTCATGACCCTACTACTGGCAGCACGCTTGCTCTTCCGACAGATAAAATCACGTCGGAAAACGTAAAGTCTCAGTTGCAGAAGAGTCGCGCGCAATATTTAGCGGCTCGCCCGGAAGAATCAAGAATTCCAACGAAGGGACAGCCGGGATATGATGAAGAAATTCATAAGGGAATCAAGCTGGAAGAGAGCGCGGTCTCTAAGAAAGATGACCCGTTTGAAAAAGCTGTCAAGCACTATGGCACCACAGAGGATATTCATAAAGCAGGTTACATCGGCCCAGATGGTCGTATGCTTGATTTTTCAGACGGGCATGCTTCTCGCATTTTAGACCACGGAAACATTTCCGAGGTTCATGATGCAGAAAATCCTCGTGAGCAATTTTCAGCCGATACTGGAGCTATCAGAATTCTTCACAGCCCGCGTCAAAATTACGTAGGCGTTCATTTTGATTACGAACATCCTCCCACAGATGCGCAACTAGACCGCGTTCTCCCTCTTTTGAAAGAAGGCACAAAGGTTGAAGCTGACGTAAGTTCTACTGATATATCGAAGACGGGTTCAGTAAATTTATTTGTTGGCGGTAGCGGACTTGCAGAAGCAACAGATATGGAAGGACTACGTCGTGCAGTTAACGACGCTCGTCGTGATGCTGCTCAGAGTGTGGCAAAACGCTTAGGTTCTGAGCCTAATAATTGGGTTGAGAAAGCTGCCGACACCAAAGGTGAAGGGTTTTCGTTTCACCCGAGTACCGGGGAAGCACCAAAAGACGGCTTCATGGTTGAGACAGAACTGAATCGTGGGCAGAGCTATGACCACCCACCGACTGCGGAAGACATTCGTGCATTCACTGAGAATAACAAAGACGTTCTAGCTGAGAACCCAGACCTTTATGTAGGCGGGTACAAGAATACGTTAGGATTGTCGAAGAAATTCACAGACCGAGCAGCAGCGGAAAAATTAGGCAAGAAGACCAACCAGATTTCAATCTATGATGTCGCGGGCGGGAAAGAGATTCCAACAGGCGGCACAGGCAAGTTGACACCAGAGCAGGTTGCGGAGAGTAACATCGGGAAGGTTTCTCCGCAAGAAGTGCGCGACTCAATCGAAAATAACAACAAGAAAGACGCGGGTACAAAGCGTGATGTTCTTAACGCGATTGACCCAAAACTTTTCGAGTCTCGTGATTGGTCGCGTCAAATGATTCAGCCAAACGACAAGAGAATTGATTTAGAAGAATCTCCTAGTGTTCGTTCTCGTGTGAATGATTACAAAAAGCAATTCAAGGCTGGCTCGGAATTTCCACCAGTCGCACTTGATACTCGTGGCTCGAAGTTGGCTGTACTAGATGGAGTGAATAGACTTCAAGCTGCACAAGAACTCGGTGTCCCAATTGATGCTTATGTAGGTAAAGAAACAAAATCTCCCAAAGGTTCCAGCGTCCCGTTGATGGACAATCCGCTACCAGTTAAGGGCACGATGGAGGGCGGCGAGGTTGGCACGCTCGATTTGACCAAGGCGCTGAATAAATTCAGTCGTGAACAGCTTCCTGCGTTGGAGCCGGGTTCGGAACCGAAAGAGATGGTCGCTCGCGCAAAGACGCTGGCGGCAGACGAAGCGAAATATCAGTTGGCACAGAGCAAGACTGGCACCGAGTGGTACACCACGGAAATGAAAGACCACGACAAAGTCTTGCAAGATTTGCGTCCAGAACTCGCGAGTGGAGAGAAGACCGACGCGGTGCCGGACCATCCGGTTAATTTGACACTATTCAAAGCTGGAGAAGCAATTCTTTCATCCGGTCAGAAGCCGTACGCGAACGTTAAGTCTGCGCTACGCGCTTGGGATGCTTACAAAGAGACAGGAGAGTTTCCTCTCACGAATCCAGCGCCGGGTAAGGAAGGTATGTCATGGGGTCCTCGTGGTGTTGCTGCATACGCCAATGCTCTTAATAATTTGAATCGTTTGATTCAAGAGAAGGGTGAGAAAGGCGCAGCCGATTGGTTGTTGTCGGAGCACCCGGTTTCGGAGTTGAAGGGATACAACGAATTCGTCAGTGGTAAGAAGACCGATGAACGTCCGGGCGCTACCATCATAGGTGAGAAGCGCGGGCCGTTCATGCAGAATTTACACGGTATCGAGTCAAAGTTCACCGCTGACATGTGGGTCTCTCGCACGTGGAATCGTTGGATGGGCACTCTCGACTTGGACCCTCGAATCGAGGAGAAGGGCAAGATGACCTCCGAGTCTGACACTCCTCGTAATAACACGGAACGCGGCCTTATGAGAGAGTCTTTTGAGAAGACTGCCCAGAAGCTTAATCTTTCGACATCGTCGCTTCAAGCGGTCCTGTGGTACTATGAACAGGCATTGTATCGCGCCCACGGACTTCCCGTGGAGAGTTGGTCATTCTCCGATGCTGCAAAGAGGGTAGCTAAGGAAGCGAAGGCCGTGCCGGAAGCGGAGCAGACCGGATTCGATTTCGGAGAGAATGCGAAGGCAGAGGGTGGACTGGCAGGGTTAGCCGGACAACAGCCAAAGAAGCCGGGGCGCGTCACTGCGTTAGATTTGATAAACGCTTTGAAGAATAGAAAATAGCTTGACAAAAGACTTTCAGTTGTGGTATAAAGGTTGATATGAAGAAACAAGGACCATCAGAATTCAAGGCGGAAGCGGAAAGACTCCACGCTGCGGGCAAATTGCCGAAGCTGGAAGACCTCCTTGGGGCTATTTCCGACGTTAGAACTGAATATGCGCCGAAAATTTTGGATGCTCGTAAACTCGGTGATGAGCCGGAAGGAGGAAACGATGCCAGCAACAATTAACGGAGGCGGGGACGTTCTCGCTCGCGGGGGAGTTCGTGCGACCTTCCGTGGACCCAATGTTTCTCAAGAACGTTGGGATAACATCTTTGGTTCAGATAGCGGACCTAAAAAGAATTACAGTGAGCAGCCGACCGAAAACCCGGCAGTAGAAGAACCGAAAGAGCAAGCGTAAGTAAAATTTCAACCGTTAAACGCCCCCGGGAAACCGGGGGTCTTTTTTATTTTATTTTAGCTTCTTCGCTGCTGAATACAGCTTATCAGTGATTTGTGCCAGCGCCAGCCCTGCCGTGAATGAGTCATTAAATTCGCCTTTAATCCACGCCTCGTAATCAGCGGCGAATTGTTTCAGTACTCCTGTTGATTCCTCTAATGTGGGGGCGGCAGCGACCCTATACCTAGAGTGCTTTCCTTCTAGGCCATCATACCAATCATGTTCATAGCCGAGTTCGTACTGCGCCGCTTCCCCAGAAGGCGCTAGCGGGGCAGCGAGAGAAGTGCGGTCTACCAGTACGAATTGGTCTTGCCATTTGCCAGTTATATGAATCACCACCGTCCCGTCGCCCTTCACTCGGTCCACGCGACCGTGAACGTGAACGTAATCACCGGCCTTTAACTTCTCTTTACCCGCCGTGGCGTCGTGGGTCATTGTACCTGCTCCCTTAATGCTTCGATTCGGTCATTCAAATCTTCTCGAAGTTCTTCCAAGTTGGCCAGTGTTGTTTCAACAGACACACTGGTGTCGCATGTGAGCAAAGCTATAGCTGCTTGCGCGGCTTTCTTTTTCAATTCGTGGTTCATCCGCGTGTCCCGCCTTTTTCACAAGGCCAATCAGGAGGTTTCGGAACAAAGTGCGGTAGCGAAACCCCTGGATGATAACGGCGATAATGCTCCAGGCAAAGAATTGTGCCAGCAAGAAGAAGCCAGCAAATCGTCCAAGTGATAAGAGCTACCTTTGCGAGTCGGGGCATGGTTCCTCCTAGAAGATGTCGATTTCGCCTTGATACTGAATCGAGGTGATTTTGTAGCTGAAATACTTGTGGCGATTCAACCACCTCGTAGCTTTCTCTGATGCCCTTGCCACACTCGACGCGAGTACTAGCAAATCACCTTCTGGCAACTTGTAGCCGCCACTACTCTTCGCTTCCACCAACCAAAGTTTTCTGCTCTTCATGTTTCCTCCTAAAGTTTAATGAACTATGTGATGAATCACGATTAAGTGATTCGTACCTCTCTCAACTGTTGGGGAGCACTGGCATCCTATAGCTAGCCTGTGTCCTTTCATCAAAAAATTTTCAATCGCAGGAGCTATATGCGCAACTCCTCCCGGGTCAAAGAACGTGCCCCACTTGATTATCGGGATTCCCGGTCCCGGCATCACTTCCTCTCAATCGCACAAAGTTCGCAGTACGTGTACTTGCCAATCTTCACGCGGGGGTCCTCCCCTTTCAACACGGTCTTACACTTCGCGAAGTTGGCGCACACTTGAGTCTTCACGTTGTCTCCCAATCGCGGCTGCGTACGCGCTTACGAATCGCATCGAAGGTATCGTCCACCAATAAATTGCCATTGAAGACCTTGATTTCTTCGAGAAGTCGCCAGCGGTCACCGGAGCCTTGAAGATGGCTTCCACGACACGCTCGACACAAAGTCCGTCGTAATTGTCATTAGGGATGGTGTGTTCACGTTCAATTGCCGTCGCTTTGAATGCGAAGTTATAAGTGTCTCGGGTCACATACTGATATGTGTAAGACCCGATGCCGAAGACGAAGTTGTATGGAGAATAACCCAATCGAATAGCGTTCGTCAGAATCTGGTTTGCGCGGTCTACAGTTATAGAATCTCCGTATATTAGTCCGCCTTTTGTTATGTGGCGATTCGTTTCTTGGGTTCCATCTTTGTCAGTGCCCAATGCTCTTGCGAGTAACAAGAGCGCACCATACCATGCTGGGGAACCACGTTCGGCCTTGTCATCACCTGTTAGAATTGCAACGGGGTCACCGCTGTCCGGGCGGATGACAATCTTGCCATCGCGTGCCAGAATTTTGTTCTTCAAGTTTGGCACGATTTCTGTCAATACCTTCCAAAGGTCCCAAGTGTCAGAGACGATGGAAACGACGCCAGTTGGGTACACATCTTCAATCAGGCGGCGAAATGTCTCTTGCTCTGACTCCTGTGACCCGGCGCACATCACGCTGTGCTCTGTCGCGGGCACGCTACCGCCCACCGAGAGGTCTGCGTTGTAATAGTGGTTCGCATCCAAAATCGCTGGGAGCGTGTCTGTGCCAGAGAATGAGAGCAGATGCCCCATGCCAGAGATTTTAGCGGACTCATCACCCGACAGTCCGCGATATGAGAAGTCATGGCCTTGCCAATCAACGAAGCCGAAATCGGTCTCCCCAGCCGCCTTCGCGTGCTTCAAAAAGACTCGACGGTAACGATGAGCAGTAGATGCGGAGGTGCAGCCGTGCCAGAGATTGTTCGACATCATGGTCTCTATATAGTTCGGGAGCCAGAAGGCCCAGTCCTGATTGTTGACCATCACGAGTGCCGGGACGCCCAACGGTACGAAGACGCCCTCTGGGAGCGCGTAAATGTCCAACGGCAGGCTTTGATAATTCCACAACTGGCGGATATGGTCGGTACGGGCATTCACACCTAGCGTCTTCTTCATTACGAGTTTGTAGTCGTGTTCGATTTGACTCCACGGACGATTGAAGAAGTGGAGATTGAATTGCTCCATCAGCACCTTTTTGATGAAGCGTTGCAGACCGAAGAAGATGACGCCCTTCTCGCCTTCTACACGCGTGGAGCGCGGTGTGAAGTTCACCCAGATGCGTTTCACATCTTTCGGGTACTGGTCGATGTGTCCAAATTTGTAGAAGTCAATCAGGAACACTGGGTTGTTTGAATCGAATAAGTAGTCCATTATTTTTCTCCTCGCGGACGATAGTGATAGTACAACACAGTTGCCCAGCTTAAAAATTCGACTGTGTAATTGACGCTGAGAATGAAATTGAAACCGTAAGTCAGAAACAGGTACAGATACATTGCGATTGTCCCAATGACGATTCCCCATGCCGTTGAGACCGGAGCCAGTCCCTTGCCCGCCTTAATTGATGCCCATGCCAGCGGCACGCCGCAGTATGCGAAGCAAATGCCGCCCAAAGTCCCGAGTAAACTTACAAATCCCATGCTTCCTCCTAAACTTTGTCCCAACTGTCGAAGTCGGGATGTTTGAATGAAAAATCGGATGTGAAGATGTTCACGAACTGTTTGTCCAGTTCCACGAAACCTTTTGAAAATATCCCGTGGGAGACATATAGACTCAACTCCATACCGGGGTTGATGCCATGAATCAATTCAGCGAGTCCGATGAAGGTTCCACCTCCATCGCAGATATCGTCCACGATAAGTGCCTTCTCATATTCTTCGATGTCATTGTTAATACCGAAGCCGGAAAGTTCCCCAGTTCTCGCATCTCTCAATTTGCGATACTTTTCCGCGAGTTTGTCTTGTGCATTCGAGAGTGCAGTTAGTTGATAAGTCGTGCGGTCATCCGCAGCCATGTTGTGAGCGCCGCAAAAACTGACAACCTTGCCGTCTTTCCACTCACACGCGCATCTTTGAAAAGTGCCATTATTTGCACTCATGCATTTTTCTCCTAGCCCACGCTCCTGTTTTGCCGTCGCAGAAAATGTAGAGCCATTTGTAGAACCAAAACCTCATCGCTTGAATTTCTTCGTGTGCTTCATAGTTGGAACCCCAATCCGGCCTTCTCAGACCAATTTCGACGCTCCTCAATCTGGGAGCCAATCTTCATGTAGCGTTCCGTTACGTCGCCTGCCGCATGGCCCGCCCAGAATTTGATGAGCGTACCGGGGACGTTGTTGCCTTGCAGGTGGGTGATGCGGAATCGGCGCAAACTGTGGAATCCGGGAATGCCCAGCGCCGTCAGTCGGCGGCGCAGTGTGCTCTCAGAGCAGTGAAACAACCTTCCTTCGCAGCCAGCGAACTGAGCACAGAGGAAAGAGCAGAGTGATGGGTCAAGGTCCACGACACGAGTCCCGGCCTTGGTCTTCGTATTCGGCTGAATCTTCCCGTCAACCATCGTGGTACGGATTGTCAAGGTTCCCATTTGCGGGTCCCAAAAGCTGTTTACCCCGTCATCCAATCCAACCATCAAAGCCAGCGCTTCCCCGATTCTAAGGCCCGTGCCGCCCAAAAGGGCTACCAGCGCCTGCGCCTCCCCTTTCGTGCGGGAAATCGCCTCTTGTAGCGTCTGGGAGGGGGTTATAGGGGCCTTCTGGGAACTGGGGTCCACTCTGGGGGCGTCGATAAAGCGGGTATTCCACGTACGGGGATAAAGCTGGTTTCCTTCTTCGTCTACCGCGCTCTTGACTATCTGTTTCACAAGGCTGACCGCCAAGCTGATTGTGGCAGGACTCAGTCGGGCCTCGGTCAGACGGCCCACGAGCATCTTGGCGGTCTTGTTGTTAACGTCCGCCAAGACGTGCAAGGTGTTGGTCCTTACCGGGTCACTCTTGCGGTGGGCAATTTCAGACATGAAAATCTCAGCCTGTGATTGAAAGGTCATTTCGCTCTCCATGTAGAGTATCCTCTCATAACTCAGGAGATTTGTCAAGAAGAATCTTTAACCTGTCAATTTCTTTCTCTAAGGCGTTTGGATTGCAGCGACTATGAGTGAAGCCGTAGATTTCACCATTTTCATGATTGTGATGCAAATGCGGAGTAACTCCGCGTCCTAGACTCCATTGAATCGGCTTTCGGCAACGCCAACACAATTCTTCTTTCATTAGTTGTCGAATCGCGGAGTGCGGTGTATCCGAGTTAATCGCCGCGTGTTTACGGACCTTAGCTGCGCGTTTCGAGTTTAGTAAGATACCCGATACGCGGCAGGTAGCTGAACTACTACGCATCTTACATGCAAACTTATTCGACCCGCTAATCGGTAAAATACCCGAACATCCACAAGGGAAAACGTGGGGGCGTCCCGGGCGTTGAATATTTATAGATTTTCTTTTCATTCGGAAAGATTTGTCAAGCACTATTTTCGTAGCTTTGGAACTCTAATCTTTTTCGCTGTCCACCCCGGTTTATCGTTTGACTCTCTATCCATTCGTTTGATGATTCCTTGGGCGGCTTGATAGAGATAAACTTTTCTCACGACGTAGCCCACCCACGCCAACGTGATTGCCTTTTCTGCATCTTCTCGATTAACAAACGCTTGAAAACCTGCATGTCGAGAAGTAGTATACAACTTTCCAATTTTGTAAGAAAAGCCGAGTAATCCGCACAGCCTCTTATTTCTGCGACTGAAAATCTTCCATGCCACTACTCGGCCTTTCGTTACCTTTATACGATTTTCTATACACATGTTTCCTCCTTATTTTAGTGGGACATCGAGACCTAAAAGTAATCGTAACCAGCACCACACGCACACGTTTCTTTGACCGTCATGCTTCTCATTGCAAAGGTCACAGCGCTTCATGTTTCCTCCGAGTTCGCGATGAACTCCCCGTAATTGCAAAAATGAAACTGGTCGAAAAATGGTGGATTCGGGAAGTGCCAGAGCGTCACCTTACCTGTTTTAGCAACCGTAATCTTCATCCCTGTGTCCATCGACAAAAGACTGTCTCGAATCGCGTCCGCATGCGGCCACTCATTCTTAACACGCGCCTCTTTCATGTGCCTCAATCTCTCCCGTATGGAGGGGAGCAACGACACGAACGAACGGAATGAAATCGCGCGGCTCATTTCACCACTTCAACATCAAACCAAAATACTGATACTCTACTGTCGTGAATCCCCTTGCCGCGAAATCTTCATTCACAGCCTTGTAAAGAATTCTATCGGCGGGAGCAAAATGGTAGATGTCATCCAACAAGAATTCTCTTCCGCCTTTAGCCGAGATTCGGTCTACCGTCGCTTCTATCTCAGAAATTAGAGAATCCCAGCGTTCTTTCTTGCGTTTGTTGAAAAGATGTGCCTCTTCCGCAAAATGCTTTTTACGGCTGTCTTCCCACTCCTTCTCCATTTTCTTTGTGTATGTCACAGCAACTTCTCGTGCGTCTGATGCTCTCATTTTAACCTCCGCAGGTCTTCTCCAAGAAGAGAGTTGGCTTCAACTCCCCATTTTTCATCATGATGAATCCCAGAACCTCTCGTTTCAAATCGCTGCCGAGGAGCGCCTGCAAACAGATACGTTCTGGTGCGTTGAAGTATCGACCGCATGACACAGTGATATGGTAATGTCCCTCTTTGCCACTAAGAGAGGGTGTCATCACGACTTTCTCGACCATCAGCCATTTGCGGAGAATAGCTAGGTGTTCGTAGAAGACACCCAGATTCTTTTCCGAGTCGATATCAATCTGCAACTCTTTCGGTTCCGGGTAGACCACGCGCAGTCCGTCTTTCTCAGCGCGCTCCACAGCGGTCTTCGTGGTCGGTTGCGTA
>WNFO01003690.1_pt1 | contig 20430 bp, 25 predicted proteins | sample 5400251 | NCBI WGS metagenome assembly WNFO01 (sample SAMN13153354, study PRJNA577476) | soil metagenome | isolation source: 100 cm saprolite under Madrone tree | place: USA:California | collected 2016-06-14
GGCGGCCTCGAGACTCTTGCTTGGCGGCGATGACGGCCGCGGCAAATGCCTCCGCGACCGTGGTGGCCACCTCGGCGCCGAGCGTCCGCTCTAGGTCGGCCCGAAGATTCTCCTTTACCGGAAGCAGCGCGCTCATCGCGACCGCGTCGGGCACGCCAATAAACCACTGCGCATAGCCGGCGGCCGTGCAGAGGTAATTATGGACGTCCCGATCTGTCATCACGGCCGGCATTACCGGTCTCCCCAATTGTGGTCGCCACTATTGTGCTGACCGGCGCCATCCGCAGCCGGTGCCTGCGTGGTAAACCCCGTGGTGTTCCCCATCGCGTCGGTGACAGCGTGCGCCAATGTCTGCCCATCGACGTTCAAGTTGAGCGTGATCGGCGGGAAAACCATTTTCGGCGGCGCGGTCGGCCCTTGCAGAAAGTTCGGGTTTGGTGCCTTCCAGTCCTTCGAGGGGCCGCCGAATGCGCCTTCGAGTTGCGGCTGGGGTTTTGGAAGCGCAGAAGCGCCACTCCACGGCATCAACTCATGAAATCGCTCCATCCAACTTGGGGTGAATGTCTTGTCCTCTTGCGTCTTATGGCCGCCTCCAAACCAACCTAGCGCGGTCGAGAAACCCTTCAAGGCTGAAGTGGCCATTGGCAGCGCGGTGTCCCCCAGCCGCATTAGCGCGATGTTGAACTCGGCGAGCGTGGTCCGGGCCGTGCCGACTGCGGTTCCCTTGTAGTCCTCCAGGATCGAGCCGTATCGGTTCTGAAACGCCTCGGAACCCATCTCCTTGCGCAGCTCCTTGATCCTCGCCAGCACCCTTTCATCGCCTAGCACTGCGAAGGCTCCGCCGCCGCGCCGGCCAAACAATTCCATCTCGGCGGGCAGGCGTTCTTCCGGCGGCATAGCCGCAGCTCGCGGTGCGCCTATCTCCAGTAATTTCGCGGGATCTGGTTTGCCATTTGTAAACCAGGTCGGTTTTCCATTGGCATCTATCAAGCCGAATCTCTTGAGCATCTCATTGTGCTCGGCATTCCCCGGCATTCCCCGGATCGCCATTTCGCGAAGCCACGTCCCGGATTTGCTGCTGGTGACGCCGGCGGTGCTCAATGCGGTGCCCAACAGCATCGTACTTATCGGATCGATGTCGGCGCCAGACTGCAGGATTGGCACCGCGTAGCTGAACGATTTTTCCATCTCTTTCAACCCGGCTGGGTTGGCGGTAGACAAATATGCGAATGCCGGGAACAGCCTCCTGATCTCTGCGGGACTGTACGCCTTCGTCATATGCGCAAGCCCGACGATGGCCTTCATCGATTCCTGCACCGACGTGTCTTTCGCCAAGGCCTCAGCTGCGGCGGCGCGTAGGAATTCCGGCAGCGCCGCGGCGCCGCTACTCTCGCCGGGCGTGCCTTTCAATAGCCGAGCCTCTTCCGTGGCTGCCTTGGCAATATCGCGCATGGGCATGGTGGTGCCTGTCATCGCATCTTCGATGATCTTGCGGACTTCGGCGATATTCTCCTTAGTGTCCTTCCGGCCCAGGTGATAATTTATCCAGTGAATGTCTTTCAGCAGTTCGGCATCTTCATAGACGCCAAAGGCGAGTGCGCCCGCGCCCACCATCTCCGCAGTGCCGCCTAGACGAAGATGGCTGCCACCGGTAAGCGGCACGCCGGGGCCCGTGATGTGTGCACCGCTACCACCGAGCCAACCCGGCCGGTGACGGCCGCCCATGCCGAGAGGCGCAACGCTGGGCACGCTGGTCGCTGCCGCCGCGGCGCTGCGCGCTGACGAAGCAGCGCTTGCAGCCACGACCTTGGCGGCCGCTGCTGCCTCCACGCCAACCTTGGTCCAGGCGGCGGCGAGCGAATCGGTTTCCGCTATGGCGGCGCCGAGGCCCGGAGCGACGCCGAGCCCCTTGAGGTTGTTGCGGGTCGCAGTGATCGCTTTGTTGAGCGCGGTGACCGATTCCAAAATCTTGCGAAGCGGCCCTGTCGCCGAATCCAAGACGCGAAATACAGCCCCAACCTCATAGGTTGTAAGCACGCTATTTCTCCATCGTCAGGATCATTTCTGAAGCCACGTCATTCGATCCCATAGAAACTCGCCGCCTGCATTCTCACCCTTGGCGACGATCCAGGCCAACACGAAATTATCATCGGCCGCGAATGCTGTATCGAACTGCAGCATCCCATCACAGGCGGCAACCCTCAACTTAAACGCGGGTTGCCTGCTCAATTTTTTGCCGCTTGGGCCCCGTCGTCAGCTTTTGGGTTCAACTGTATAAGACCCTCACCCGCAGCCTTCAGGCCATCAAAATCCAGCATCTGCAACATCAACTCGACCTCGCGCTTGGTGCGCGGGAAAGCAAAGTCAGTGGCATCGATTCGACGCACCGCGGCCGCAACGACCGCCATGTTCATCATCGCCGAGTTGCCGGAACTTTCTCCCATCGCCTCATTGAGATGGTAATAATTCAACAAATTGAGTTTGTGCACAGCGATGATCCGGCCGCGCGAATCGGTCACCAAAACCTTGGTCTGCGCCGCGGCAGCCAACTGCTCGGTGGCGGAGGTAGGTGTGTCATTCATGCTTGTCTCCTTCGATTACTCGGATAATTCGCTCCGGTCTCGCGAGCCGCGCCATCGCGGCGAGATTGGGCGGAACGATCGCGAGCTCGCGGGCCAGCTTTTGGAACCTGCGAAGTTTGGGATAGGCCGCGTCGATAATTTCAGTATACATTTCAGCTCTCCGATCATTTTTAAGAACGCCGCGGCGGCTGGGCTCAAAGGGCCGTTTGAAAACCAGCCGCCGCGATCACGGCGCCAGCCGCGCGGTGGAGTGGGCCGTGCGCGTCGCCGATTCTGCGCTTCATTTTGCGCGTTTGTTCAGGCGCCGCGGCAAACTCGTTCCGCCGTGAGTTCCATACACAGGCGGTTGCGGCGCGTGCACCACGCCCTTGGGCCGACCGCTCCCCGCGTGCGTTGGACTCGGCTGCGGGTTTGTGCCTCGATTGAGAGAGCCTTGTTTGTGGGACGTGCCACCGTGAAACTTTGCCATTTGTGTGTCGTCTCCTTGTTATGCGGCGCGGCTGGCCAAATATTCTTCATGATTCTGAAAGAAGTGGCCATCGCGCACCTCTTCAGGCGATGCGATCCTGCCACGGAAACCGCCGCCCTCCGGGACCAGAACATAAATAACTTCGTTGCCGGCGGAATCCTTGTCGCGTTTCAGCCAATGTGCGTTGACCCCGGATTCGATGGCCGTTGCTTCCGCTTCGAAAGCATCGCGGCCCAGTCCCGAATCGCTTTGGATGTCGTTGAGCACCACCGTAGGAATCATCCGGGCTTCGCGCTCCACGCTTTCGCGCTCGGCGATCTGGTCAAGCAGCTGCGCATGAAAATCGCGCAAGCGCGATTCCTTTGCCGCTTCATAAAGCTCGCGCTCGTTTGGATTATCGATGTTGATGCCGCTCACCCAAGGGTCGTCCTCAAACTCAAGTATGGCATCGATGAAGGCCTTGCTGCGCGTCGGTCCGGTCATGCGCATCGAACGCTGGCCGAAGGACATGGCGCGCGAGGCGTCGCGAAGCTCCTTCCGATTTAGCGCAGCGACATAATCGATTTTATCGTAGGCCGGCCGCTTGACCTTCCCGCGCATGGCCTCAGTCACGCTGTGAAACTCATCAAGCGGTTTTTGGAGGTCGCGCAACTCGCGGAGAGCTTTGCGCAAATGGCCTTGCTTTTTCTCCTTCTTTCCCTCCTCTGACAAACGCCGGTCGAGCCTGACGGCTTCCATGTCCCTTGCCAGGAAGTCCGGAATATCGAAGGCGGCGGCCACCGTCTTCTTGAACGGGTTTTTCTCGATTTGCGAAAGCAACTGATGGTTTCGAGGATTGCGATTGATGCTCATGTTGGTCCCTCTGGTGGTTTGTAGATGCCGCGATCGATCCAGTATTGCCGGTCGTTCGGATGGAAAATTCCCTGTGCGGCCCAAAATTCAGGCGGCATCGAAGCATAGGTAGCGCCCGCCGAGTCGTTTCGGATTCGGCCGTAAGTGCCGAAACGCGGCGGCGTCGGCTCCAGATTGGTCACCATTAACTCGCTCAACGCCCACACCAGCGCATCCACACGGTCAGGCGAGCCATCGCCCGTAAATCCGTCGGAAACCATGCAGGCCATCTGATCCTCGAGCTCGGCAAACGCGCCGGCGTGCCGGATCTTGTTTTGCTCGTACAGAGCAGCCACCGGCTCGGCGCGCGCGATCTTGCCGCGGCTGGCCGTCACCTCCCGGTAGGACACGTTGCTGTCGACCGTTCGAAGCACATGCTCGACCATGGCGCCGCCGAAGTTGCGCTCAGCGATGACCCTATCGGCCTTGAACTCGCGAAACGCATTCACAGCCACACGGCCCCAGCCATCGGGCGATAGCTTGCACGTACGATCGGCCAGCACGTAGCCGAGGCCATCCGATCCGAGGCCAGCCACGACAATGCCAATGCTGTCGCCGTTGTCGTCCGCGCCTCGGGTACCGGACGGGTCGACCGCGACCACGACCCGCCGCATGTCCGGCAATTTCCATTGCCCGTTGGCCCGATCGATTACCTCTCGGCTCCAAAGCGCGCCCGGAACGTCGAAAAGCATCTCGGCATTGAGTTCTTGCCGCCCGATGCGCGTGCCTCCGTATCTAGTCTTGATTGCTTCAAGGAAGCTGGGCGCAAGGTTCGCAGCGTTTTCATATGTCGTGCCGCGCGTCACCACCACATCCTGACCCTCACGGGCCAACAGTGCTTTGAGTAGCTTGATCGGCCGCGGCGTCGTCGTCACCAGCCAGCGCGGATGCACGCCGACGCGCAACCCGAACATCGCCATGTCCCATGTAGCTTGCGGATCTTTCCAGCTGGCCAACTCATCCGCCCACAGCGCGTCATGCTGCGGACCGCGCAGCCGGTCGGCTTCCTCGCTGGAAAAAGTCGACGCAACAGCGCCGTTCGGCCAGGTGAGACGGCGCTTGCTCGGTTCGTATTCCGGGCGGCACCACGGCGAGGAAACCGCCAACAGACCGGACGGCCCTTCGCACATAATGTCGCGGGCATCGCCGGCCGTCGCCGCGATCAGGGCGATATGGCGCGCCGCGCCAGTCTCGATCAACTCGCGAATCCACTCGGCGCCGGATCGGGTCTTGCCTGTGCCGCGGCCGCCCATGAATAGCCAACCGTTCGCCGGACCGTGGCCGGTGAAGTCAGGCGGCGGCAATTGCGCCGTGCGCGCCTTGCTACGCCAGCCACCGTCGGCCAGCGTGTCTGCGAGTGCGCCAGCAATGCTCTTGCCTGTGACTTCCGGTCTAACCAGCATGGGCCACCTGCAAATCAAGCAGCTTGCCGTTTGCCGGGATAGCGGGGCGCGCTGCGGCGTTTCCAGCCTCCAGATCGCGCAATGCAGCCACCACAGCCGCGCGTGCATCAGGGAACGGCGCCAGGGCGCGGAGCAAACTCGCCTGAACCTTCATGAATGCGGGATGGTCCTGCAGGACCGCGACGTTGTTAGTGATGTTGTACGTGGTCGACCGCGCCAGGTCGCCGAGCTCGCCGCTGATCCGGGCGATCGTCTCGAGCGTGTGGACCAACCTCGCGGCGATATATGCGGCCGCCCTGCCGTCGCCGGCCTCGGTGGCGCTGGCTAAGTGGCCCATCAGCACCACTTGCACCGCGCGCAGGCCGTCCAACACCGAGCCACCGGTATCAGCGGCCTTAGCCGCAAGGTCCTGCAGCTGCACGGGCCCGGCGAGATAGCCGGCCTTCATTTCGGCGCTGACATGCCGATTCCAGTGCCGCCAGATCGCATCACGGTCGACGTTGAACTTGGCAGCCAGGCTATCGAGAGATGCACCACCGGCGCGCAAGAGCTCAATGCGCCATCGCTCATCGTGTCGACAGACTTGGCAACGCTTGTTGGTTTGGATTCGCTTCATATGAGAGCGAAACAGTGCCACGAAAAAATGTAGCACGCAAATGTAAGCCATTGATATTACAACACAATACCAATCAGCAACGCTTAATACTAATCAGTAACGCGTTTCGAGCAACCCACGGATTATCTATCCGCTCTACCATCACCAACCACTTGAGAATTGGCGACTTTCTCTGCTCATGTCGCACTGTGTCGCAACGGCGCTCGCCCAGCGAGCAGCCACGCAAGCAAAACTTTTCCCGCAAATTGTCGGGATGCCTTGAGCATGTTCGCCGAGCTCGCCGCCGCTGACTCTCTGGCCCCGCGCGCTTCGCGACAGTCGCGAACGAGAGCAAACCGCGACGGCGAAAAAATCTCGTCGCGAAAGGAAAGAGGATTCCGGGTGGCTCGATCATTCGTCATCATCACCCCCTACCCGAGATATAGATAGTAGTGTGGGTTTTCCGACCATGGACTGTAGTGTTGGTTTTCCCACTATGGATTGCGGGTTTTCGGTGTGGGTTTTCCCCCCTGAAAAGTGAGGTTTTCCCCTACTGGAGTTTTGTTTTTCTGGTTTGGCTTTTCGGGCTGCGTTGGCTGTGAGTTCGGCGGCTTGCTTTGTATCGAACTTCCTCCACTCGTGACTGCCGTCCCCGTGAAAGCCGCGGGCCTCCCTGTACGTGAGGCGAAACAGGTTGGGCTTGCGCCACTCAGCGTTGCCGGCGCGCCCGCGGGCGGTGATCTCTATGAAGCCCAGGGCCACCACTTCCCGGATTGCCGGCGCGATTGCCTGTCGATCGATGCCATACTGCTGAAAGTTATCGAACGTGACTGGCAGCCGCCCGTTGTCCGTACCGCCGTGATGCGCCAACTCGATCTCGATCCGGTCTAGAATACGGCGCGCCGACAGGCTCAACGCACGATACGCCGGCGATTCCAGCATTTCGATCAAGTGATACGAAAACTGGCCCGCGATCCTCGAGCGTCGGCGCCCCATCTCATGGCCTGCCGAAAGTGGGGATGCCCAGGGCGTCCGTCAGGCGATCGATGAATTCGGAGATGTTGTCGCGGCGAATGATTATCGTGTCGTCGTCTTCGGGCCAATTCGTTTGGCGCAGTACGGCGTCCCCCTCTTCGTTGAAATGGATTGTGATTTCCCACTGCGCCGGGCACAGCACCGTAACGCCGTCATCTTTTGCCACCGTTGTCGGGAACTCGAGGACTGGCTCTGTTGCTGTGTCGGTCATTCGTCGATCCCCCCTTCATCCGGATCATCCTCATCAGCAATCGCGGCGACCGCTGCGTCCCACCTCGATTCCGGATGTTGCTGCAGATATTCGGCGACGCGTTCGCCAAGGTCGACCGGCGCGTCAATGGCGTCCTGGTCCTCAATATCTTCGATGGCTTTCTCGACGATCTTCTCCAGCCGCGCGCTGTTGACGAAGAGGCGATAGGCATCGCCGAGAAGATCGGCCTGCGGAATCACCTTCCTGATTCCGTGCTCGTCGAGCTTGCGTTCGATGAAGCCGACCAGTTGGTCCGAGGTCAGCGCATTAAGCTCGACGCGCTGGGTGAGCAGGAATTCCACCTCCTCCTCGGTCGCGCCGTTGAGCTGCAGGTTTCGCTGTTTCGCAAAATCGCTGCCCCGATCAAAAGCATCTTCGGCGCTGGCTTCGAGATCGAGATCGTGGACGTCGGTCAGCCGCAGACCGAGATCGATGATCTTGGAGTTATGCTCGAACGAGAACCGCCGAGTGCTGCGCTTCAGGGTGCCAGCGATAGACAATCCGGCTTTGTCGAAATCATGCAGCGCCAGCAGTGGCACCTGTTTGCGGCAGAGGTTGTCGATCAGCGACCTCGCCGCCGTGCTGGACATGCCCTTGGTCGACATGATCGCAAGGTCGTAGCGCTCGGCAAGCTGGACCTTCTCGAACAGCGGCAGGAAACCCTCCTTCTCGATGAACAGCACCGCGCCGAAGCAGCCGCCCGGCCCATGCGTCTTGACTTTCCCGGGAGCGAAGCCCGGCTCGTCAAGCTTCGGCAGTTTGACGTTGGCGAGATAGTTGCGGACGCTAATGGTCCCGAGGCCGAAGGAACGCTCGGTGTGGGGCTCGAAGAAATGGCCTCTGTCGTCGTAGACGATATCCCAATCGACGTCGTCGTATTGCTGCATGTAATCCGGCAACAATTGCTGGCAGAAGTACTGGTCGTTGAGCGGCTGCCCGCCCATCTTGTCCTGAATGAAGGGACGCGCCTGATACATGACCTGCCGCGCCGATGCCGGAAGCGTGCCGTTGGCACTGGCCTTAAGGTAGGCCTCTTTCATCACCTCGAAGGCGGCGCTCTTGAAGTTGTAGTAATCGCGCGCTCGGATCAGCCTTGCGCTGCGGTTCGAGGCCGCCGATGCGTGGCGTTCCTCGGCCTTTCGCTGCTTGGCCCAATCTTTCGTGACGCCGAGCACCGACGCCTTCAGGCGGCTTGCGAGGGTATCACTCATCGTCGTCATCCCCCGGCAATGACAACGGCCGTCTTGCCGTGGTCGGTGTATTCGATGCGCGGGCGGGCGACGTGCAGGATGAAGATGATCGGCTCATCGCGACCCGAGCGCTGCTCGGCCAGAATAGTGTCCAAGCTTTCGCCGTAGGTTCCCAGCGAGCGGAACGGATTGCCGATGGTGGCTGACCAGTTGAGGCCGGTGATGATACGCCGCTGGTCAGCACCATTCGGGCACCATGCAAACGCGGTCTCGATCACATCGGGGATGCCATCGGCCTCGCCAACCGCGCGGCGGTAGCGAAAGGTCTCAAGATTGCCGCCCGCGGCCGCGAACCGGGCGGCGAGATGATCCTTGCCGATGAAGCCGAGATCCTTTGGATTGACCGGGCGGCTCTGGCGCTTCATGGCGTCGAGCAGTTTGGCGACTCCGGCATTGTTGACGCGATCGGCATTGCCGAAGAAATCGGGCAATGACAGGCGCGCCGCGCCGGATTCCTCAAGCACGAGCTTCTGCTTGGCACTGCCAGAAAGTCCGCGAAACTCACTGACGAATTCCCGCACGGTGCGGGGGGCGCGGCTATGATCCTGATCGCGGGCGATATAGGCACCCATCAGCCGCCGCAGGCGCGCGACGTCGTACCAGTGCGCCGAGGTCGGGTGGTGCGGTTGCCACTTGATCCAGTTCGGATCGGTAGCCTTGAAGTCAACACAGAGTTCGCGGTTCCAGCTCACGGTGAGCGCGAGGTGCGGATTGAGCCAGCCGAGATCGGCGGCCATTTGTAAAAAAGCCGCCCTTGCCCCAGCCAGTTTTGAGCAAGCACAAACCGGCCATCGCACCGTAACCTTGGTGCCATTCCTTACGGAAGAGCCGTCGCGGACGTGCTCGATCTTCGGCTGCTGCCGGACATGATCGACCTTGAAGATGACGGTGTGCTTGACGCCCTGAGTCTCAATGACGGTCTCGCCCTTCACGCCATCAAGCGCGAAAGCCATCGCGACGATGGTCTTTAAGGCGTTGCCCTGTGCACCTCTGGTCGGCGAGGCGTAGGCTTCGCGGCTGGAAACTCGCACCGCGAAATCCAGAATCCCGGCGACGGTATCGGGCGGGATTCCCGGCCCGTTATCGGTGATGGTGATCTCTGTGCCGACATCGATGTTAATCACCGGGGCAATGCCGGCTTCCTCGCAGGCATCGAGCGCATTATCGGTCAACTCCTTGAAGATGACCAGCGGCCACTGATCGACCCCGTGGCCAATTTGCTTGACCAGTTCGCGCTCGGAGCAGAAGTCGAGCAACCGCGAGGTCGAAAACGTCTCGCGCCGCAAGGCAGGCTGGATGTTCATCGCGCGAGCGGGGCTCATGTTGCCCCGCCCTTTCCGTTTTGACGCATGGGCGGGGCTGCGTCCGGATGCCTTGCCCTTCTAAAGCCAGTCCCATCGCCGTTAATCTCGAGCTCGGCAGCGTCGCCGATACTGCGGATGCGCAGCGCCAGGGTAGCGCCGCGGAAAACCTCCATCGCCCGGTCGGGGTCGAGCCCGGCGGCAAGTAGTTGCCGGCAAAGTGCTAAGACCGGTGTAGTGCCGCGGGCGGTGATGCCGGCGCCCGTGCAGGTGTTAGTGCCGGCAAGATCGGCGCGAATGGCTTGATTGATTGATGTTGATCGGCTAGATAGAAAGCGCTTGGCAGCACCTAAGTCTATCCCGGCCTCGTCTCCGTCAACGCGGAGTGCGGGGCCGGCGCCGTTTCGGCAGACCACCGATCACGCCGTCCTCTTCATCATCTCGGACGTGATCTTCGCGAAGTGCTCTCGAAGAGCTCGGCGAGATGCCACCCACCGATCGCCCTGCTGGCCGCCCGGTAGCAGCCCCTCCTGCAGCTGGTAGTGCGTTTGCCGCGGCGTCTGGTTGATCGCGGCTGCGATAGCCTTAACGCCCCAAATCAGGTCAGTTTCAATCGTCTCTGCCATTGTGTTCCTCTTCGTTGCAAAAAGGTGACCAGCGTCGCTTTGTCGATTTCACTCGTATCAGACGAATTAACCGTTGACAACTGACCAACGAAGCTTTATTTTTTCAAAGAGTTGCAATGGAATACACGTAGTGACAAAACAGCCACAGATGAATGTTCGCGAAGTCGCCGATTGGGTGCGCCGCGATCATGAGACAACCAAAACGGTCATCGATCGGATTCGCAGTTGGGCGGACTACGGCATCCTGAGACCCGTTGGTGAGAAGCACCCGGGCACGGGCAAGAAGCGTCGATATGGTGCGGATACCATCGTTGATGCCACGCTGCTCACCGCCATTACCGACTTAGGTCTAGCGGCTGTCCGCGTCGGTCATTTCAGTGGCGATGACGCAAGCATCATCGATCTCTGCCGCACGGCAGCGCTGACGGTTTTGGGCGACAGCGAGCAAAGAGACGTGGACTGGATGTTGATTATCAGTCCGCCTTCTCCGGAGACTGGTCGTCCCTCGGCTCGATTTGCCTACGAAGATGGCCGTCCATCCAAGGAACGTGACCATTGGCTCGACGTCCCTATCCCCTCGATCTTGGAGGGGGCGATCGTGTTGAACCTCACCAAAATCTTTAAGCCGCTGCGCTCGATTCTAGAGGTAGTTCGGCCGGAGCCTCCGGACTTCCCATACTTCCGTCTGAAAGCGCTCTCGGAGGATAACCATGGCCAGCATCCGTAAGCGGACGTGGACGTCTAATGGAGTCGAGAAGTCCGCGTGGGCGATCGACTATTTCGATCAGAGTCGGGTGAAGCGGCGGAAGACCTTTGCCACGAAGAAGCAGGCCGTCGATTGGGCCACGACAGCGCTGCATGAGGTTAAGCAGGGCATCCACACGCCGGCCAGCGCCAGCGTCACCGTGGCGGTCGCCGGCGAGCTCTGGATCGAGCAATGCCAGGCAGACGGCCTCGAAGAAAGCACGATCAGGCAGCGGCGCCAGCACTTCAAGCTGCACGTCAATCCGAGAATAGGCAGCCTTCGGCTTTCCGAACTGAGCACACCGACGATTCACCAATTTGACGCCGATCTGCGCAAGGATGGCCGTTCACTGGCCATGCGACGAAAGATCCTTACCAGCGTGAAAACGATGGGGTCGTTTGCTCAGTCCCGCGGGCTGGTTGCACAGAACGTCGCGCGGTCAGTCAAGATCAAGGGCGATGGTCGCACCAAGAAGGGCCCACTTCGGGAGGGCGTTGATTTTCCGTCCAGGGCCGAACTGCGCGTCCTGATGGAAACTGCGACGCCGCGGTGGCGCCCGCTGCTAGTTGTCGCCATGTTCACCGGGATGCGCGCCAGTGAGCTGCGCGGTCTGCCCTGGTCCGACGTCGACCTCGAGCAAGGCGTCATCCACGTCCGGCAGCGTGCAGATGCTTGGTCGACGATCGGCCCGACAAAATCGGAAGCTGGCAAGCGCGACATTCCCCTAGCCCCGATCGTGGTCAACACGCTGCGCGAATGGAAAGCCGCCTGCCCGGCCGGCGAACTTGACCTGGTATTCCCCAACGGGCTCGGCAACGTCGAGAGCATTCAGAATGTGTACAAGCGGTTTTGGACTCCGGTGCAGGAAAAGTGTGCCCTGCCCGGCTACGGCTTCCACACCCTCCGGCATGCCGCTGCGAGCCTGTTCATCGCTTATCTGGGCTGGACCCCGAAACGTGTGCAGGTCGTCATGGGCCATGCCAGCATCACGGTGACCTTTGACCTTTATGGCCATCTGTTCGAGGACAAGGTCGCCGATCGCGAAGCGATGAAGAAGATCGAGGTGGCGATCGTCGCGGCGTGATTGCGACAAAGCAGCGACATCACGGCTAATTCTGCCGCAATATCAATGGCCCGCGCCGGATTTCTACTCCGTGGGTTGCAGGTTCGAATCCTGCTGGGATCGCCAATATTTTCAATGAGATAGCGTTTTTCCCTAATGCAAAGATCAGCGCCACAAGCCACCCGTTAGGAATGCGCTGCTTTACCGTTTTGGGCCTGCGACCAACGTTTAGCGATCATGTCGCTGTGGCTGGTGGGCAAAAACAGATCGATCACACTTATGGCGCCCCAGAGCGCAAGCGGCACAGCCATGAAGACCGCAACAAGGATCGCAATTTCCCGCCTGGTTATACTTTTCATTTTTCTGCCCGCATCGAACCGATATCTCCGCCGCACCTTAGTTCGAAATATTTTGCTGCCAAGAGAGCCAGCGCCGCGCGATCCTGGTTACAGTGCATTTAGTTCCCCGCCGGGATCACCGCTTATAAAACAAAAAGGCCGCTCCAAAGAGCGGCCAATTCGTCGCGTTTGTTATCGACTCGTCGGGGTTGTTACCAGCGGCCGGTCCCAAAACTGAACCCAATGCTAGGGCCGCCGCCATAATAGCCGTATGCCGGACCGCCGTAGTACCCGGGCCCTCCGTAATAGTTGTAGCTGCGGTAGCCGGGGCCATAGACGTATCGAGGACCGCGGGTGCGCCAGCAGCGTCCGGATGGACTGCACACGAGACGAACCTGCTCGGTGCTGGAGGCTTCCGGTGTTCCCACTGCTGTTGGATTTAGAGGGGCCGCAGAAGCCGCGGAGGCCAAGAGCGCGGTCGCCCCCATAATGGAAAGGATTGTCTTCATGCCTAACTCCCTGAGTCGAGCGGGAACGGAGTTCTCGCCAAATGCGCGGAAACCTGAATGCTCCGTGACATCGTGATGTCCAAAAAACTGCGAGGCGGCTTCCAGCGTCCCGCTTGTGGGAGGCGTGATCCAGCTCCCGGCGATTGTTCAATCAGAAGGGCCGGTGAGCCAAGGATTGCTTCTCGTTTGGAATCTTCCAAACCGGGACCATCGGGTCGCCTACCCGTGGAGCATCGCTCCGAACTCCTCCTCGGCGACCTTAATGGGCCGTCCCGTCGGCGGGACGGTCCGCGCAGCTGTCAATATTTCAGGATGCCTTTTTAGGCGGATTGGACGAGCTAAGTACCTGGAAACTTTGAATTGTGGCACCCTTGAAGAGAGCGGACCGATTTTTCGTTGCGATCTGGAGGAAAAAACCGCGAATGCAACGGCTGGGCTAAACACCATCAAGGCGTTTCACTGAGAGTGCGAATCAGGCTTAATCCTTCGCAAAACGTTGCCTTCGTCTATTCCGAAAGCGACCCGGGGGATGACAGCGCCAGACGATCTGCTCCGTACCGTGGACGGCCTGAAGGAATTGCTGAGGGTCGCGTGGAGCAGGCTTGCAGATCCGCTACTCACACCATTCGATCGTCGCGAAGCTCGCAACCAAATCAGACAACACAGCGCTGAATTGCGGCGCTATCTCCAGGCGATCGAAGCGAGGCGCGTGAGAGAACGATCCCTAGAGCGACATCCCGACCTCGTTCCGAAAAAACCGGAGTTGCGGCTGCTCGCATAGCTCAAAGCGGCCTCGCTTGCCATCGTTTGAAGCCGCGGACTTTCCGATGCGATACATTCTTGCAACGGCTTTTCTTGTTCCTCGGACGGAACATCTTTTGCACTTCACAGCAACCGCGAGCCGCGGCTAGGCCGAGAATACCGGGGCTGAGCGTGTTTGAGATCCAATGAATTTTGAGCCGGCTGGACTGCTGGAAGATGCATCCGGCGGCCCTTTAAACATGGCGGTGCCGGTCCATGACGCCTTCCCCCTTCGCGTGCCGCCAAGCCAAAAGCCGGTTTAAGTTCCTTGCAATCACCGGTTTTTGATTGCCATTTCCGAAGATCCATCGGGACCGATCATGGTGTTGAAAATTTGATTCAGGTCGAGCAGAGCTGGTCGTGAGTCGCATCACCACCACGATTTCAATTGCGCGACAGGGACCGTCGGCTTTTTTCATTTCCGCCGGCGGTCCCGCACTGCGCCGGAAGGCTCACGCATGGCGCAAATTTCCCGCCGGAACACTTATCGCAACCCGAAGCTCGCTGCAAAACAGTGGCTAGCCACGTTTAGAGGCAAACTGGAATGAATGCGAAAGGGGCGCTTCTGGCATTTACCTGCATCTTGATAGCTGGACTCTGCAATGCGACTGCGGACGAATTGCTCGATCTCAAAACTCGTGATCTCGCTGAAATGAAAACGGTTAGTGGCGTCACCCTGGTGTTTGATCCGGGCAAGATCAGCATGGTCTATACCTTGCCCCGGGCCTTAGGATCGTCATCCAGCCGAAGCGGCTCCATAACGAACATTCTCGGGCTCTCCGGCGGGCCACAGGAGGTCGGCGAAACAGCCGATAGTCTGTTGGATCGGCTGAATCTGAGACAGTACTTCATATCCCTGACATTGCCGGACGGGATTTTAGTATGGGTGATGGCTTCTTCGGTCTCATTTTTTCGTGCCATCGAGCCTTGGGACCACATTCGAGCTGAAGCCAAAAGCGCAGTGAACACCGGTGGCAGGGCGATCTTCGTAAAAGAAAGCGTGACAGCAATCAAAGACGCTATCAATGCCATCCGGCGTCAAAGCAGGTCCCCTTGAAATGAGCCAACCGGCATGGGCCGGCGGACTGTCATGACGCGGTAGCAACCACCCGATGACGGAATCGGCCGGCGGCATGCTAAGCATGTGTCCGAGTGCCTGGCCTAGGAATCGATCCTCGGAATTCGGAGCAGTGAAGACCGACGCGACAGGGGGAACTATGATTTTAATCCTAATCTCGATTTTGACCATTATCGTCGTTGGCGCAATCTGCTTTTGGGCCATCGACAGGTTTGCCACCGACCGCCGACTTGCAAATCTGCTGAAGCTGCTCGTGATACTGATTTGCCTCGGCGCCATCTTGCAACGAGTGCTGCCGATGACGGGAATATATTAGAACGAGTGCTGATCGCGCCCGCCACCGGTCAACAAACGCTCGAAGGCCATCATGTGGGGATTTCTCATCGGCCATTATCTGGCGATGATCATCTACCCGCTCCTTCAGGAGTGGCTGCAACGCCGCCACGACAGAAAAAGCCCGGACAGAAGAAGGCATTTTGCACGACCTCTGCAGACAAAGCCTTGCTGGGGGTCTTGAGCGTCCAGTGTGTTGATACACAGCGCCGCCAAGCGATCATATTCCGCTTGGCCCCGTTGTGCTTTGCACCATGCTTCAGCCGTGCAAATTCCGAAATTGCTGTAATCGCGAACCCGTGAAGCTGTTTCATCATCCAAAGGCCGCGAAACCATTCTGTCGCGCTGACGAAGCCTTTTTCATGGTTCCTCGAAGACACCGGGAAAAGAATGGCTGGTATCAACACCCACGGATCAAACAATGGGGTTCGATCATGTGGGACATTATCATCAACCTAATTTACCACCAATCGTGCAGGAAATACCTTGCTGCAGCGCGGAAGCAGACTGCACTGGATCACTTGTGGGTTTGAGGAGCGAGACAATCCGACGCCGCTTCGGATGATTGTTGGTCGTTGCCCTCTGGACGCGCCCGCGCACTCCAATGACAAGGCGGAGCTGCTCCTCCCTCCAGAGCACGACCCCGGCCCCAGGGATAAGGGGCTTTCAGAGCCCAAGGCAGAGCAGGCCAGGTCCCTCCCAAGGCCTGTAGCCCAAGGCAAATCGTCGGTCCCGGCTCTGCCGCTTGTTAGCTTGCGGCAAATTTTGGTAGAAAGTCGGGAACCGGGCAGACCAGCATCGGCTGAAACACATAGGTTTCAGAGGGGGTTGAGCTGTGCGTATGTCATCCATTGTTGAACGGCCAACCTGTCTCACCTGCAAACACAGGATGGGATTGGTTCGAATTTCACCCGGCGAACGCGGCTTTGAGGAGCGGACTTTCGAGTGCCGCACCTGCCATGGCATTAAAAAGTTTCCTTTGCCATCGACCCTCTAAAGACGGATGCCGTCGGCTGGTTCCTCAGCGAACTGAAACCGCCAAGCTAGCAGCCTGTGGTCAATGCGAGGGAAACGGTGTTGAGTTGAATGGGAGTTGATTATGAGTGTCGAACAGATGCCTGACGAACGGCTCGCTCATTTCTACGACAACATTCGACAACAGGTCGAAGCTGACCGAGCGAACAAGCATCCATTCATGGCAAACCCGACCGTTCGTCAGTACGCCGAGCAGCTGCGAAGCGAGATGATCAAACGACGATTAAGTCATTCGCCGATCGAATGGCCTCCCTAGCATCTCTTGTATTGACGACACTCCGCCGGCACCGGCGCGCGTCCCGGTAGGGCGGGCCTTAATTTCCTCAAAGCCGCGAGACCCTGGAACCCAATGCCTGGGTCCAGCGTTCTCCTTGGCGAATACTGGCGTGCATCGGCGATATTTGGTGAAGCAAAATGAGTGACGTCACGCAGTTGGCCAGCGCGATGTTGGTGATCGTGTTCGCCGCCGTGATGTTGATAGCCGGGCAATTGTACATCGAAAGCAGGGAAAACAAGTCGGTAAGGTTTCCGACCGCGCCCGCCGTGCAAATCGCTTCTATTCCCCTATGACGATCCTGCCGCGGATCCAAATTCGGTCGGTCATTGGGTCGGCGCATCAATAACATTGCAGTTCGTTCGTCCCGACATCAGGCAATCCTGCATCTTGCTGCTTGCGGTAAGCTCATGAGCCAACCAGAGGCCCACGGCCAACATTGCAACTGCAATTGCCAAGCCGGCGAGCGCCGCACGTCGGTTTCCGCCTTGTTCGGGATCGGTCATCGTCCGGAATATCCAGTACTGGTTGGAAATTTCCTGGTGCCACGTAGGGTTCCTTATCACCTCTCGACCCGAAATTGACGGCGGGGATTGACCTCTCCGGCTATTTTGATGGCTTCCCGGCGTCCCCGGCTGTACACAGCTGTTGATCGCGAGACCGATCGCCTCACAACAGACAATGAAAGAGACAAGGCCGTTATGAGTGGATTTAAGGAACCTAGCTTTGCGGACCGGCAGAAGGCGGCGCAGCAAGCCAGGCAAAGCATGCTCAACAAGTTTCGCAGCCAACCGGGTCTCGACGATCCAGCGGTGAAGCAGCGGCAAGCCGAGCGCGAGGCACACGCCGCCGAGCGCAACAAGGCCAGACTGGCGCGCGAGGCTGCCAAGGCCGAGCAGAAACGCCGCGAGACCGAGGCGGCGGCGCAGGCTGCAGCCCAACTGGCGCGCGAAAAGGAAGAGGCCGCCGCAAAAGAGCTGGCGCTCGAAGCCGAACGCAAGGCGGCGCGCGACGCGCGCTACGCCGCCCGCAAAAAGCGAAAATAAGTCCGGCCCCTTAGACGGGATCACGCCATGACAGCCACAGGCCCGGCCGATGGGCGGGCCTGTGGATGCCGAAGCGCGATGCCTAGTTCTTCTTCATTGCGTCGTCTTTCTTCATGCCGTCCTTCTTCATGCCATCTTCCTTTTTCATGGCGTCCTTTGACATCGTGTCCTTCTTCATCGTGTCCTTGGACATGGTGTCTTTCTTCATGCCGTCGTCCTTGCCCATCTTGTCCTGGGCGAAGGCGGCAGGCGCCAGCGCCAGGCTGAGCGAAAGAACGGCAGCAGAAACGCCGAGAGCAGTGCGGGTGCGAATGGTCATGGGTTGGTCTTCCTTTGAGCCGGTTTCGAAAGCGACTGATGCCGCTACGTTCACCACGGTCGGGCGACCTCGTTTGTTACCGGCTGTTTGAAAACTTTTTTGTGAGGGGGCTTTTTCAAGCAGTCTCGGGGTTCGCAGTGAATGCTCGCTAGAACCCGCGGGGTCGGTCTTTTTTCGGTCGCATCTTTGATGCAAGTGTGCGCCGCAACAAGCCGGGCGTTAAACACCAGGGCGACCTCGAACTATCAGACTAGAGAAAGTCCTGATGAAGACGGGCTAATATGCCGCAACCCCAGCCCGAACAATCTGATTAAGAATAGCTTAACGGAGATATCCATGCTCACACGCCGTAACGTCCTCGTAACAGCGCTTGCCGCGCCGGCCATTTTGCGTTTTGGGACAGGAACGGCCCGAGCCGCAACCACATTGAAAATATCGCACCAGTTTCCGGGAGGCACCATCGACAAGGGCGATTTCCGTGACCGGCTATGCAGGATATTCGCCGCGGAAGTAGCCAAGCGAAGCGGCGGCGAAATTGCTGCCGAGATCTATCCGAATTCCTCGCTGATCAAGACCAACGCGCAATTCTCGGCGATGCGCAAAGGCGCGCTGGATATCAGCCTTTATCCCCTTCCCTACGCGGGCGGCGAACTGCCGGAAACCAATATCGGCCTGATGCCCGGTCTGGTCTCGACCTACGATCAGGGTTTGCGCTGGAAGAACCAACCGGTCGGCAAGGCACTGACGGATTTTCTGGCCGACAAGGGCATCGTCATCCTCACCTGGATCTGGCAGGCCGGCGGCGTCGCAAGCCGTTCCAAGCCACTCGTCGTCCCGGCAGACGCCAAGGGCCTCAAGGTACGCGGGGGCTCGCGCGAGATGGACATGGTGCTGCAGACTGCGGGCGCAGCCGTGCTGTCGCTGCCGTCCAACGAACTCTATGCGGCGATGCAGACCGGAGCATGCGACGCCGGCCTCACCTCCTCCACCAGCCTGATCTCGTTCCGGCTTGAGGAAGTTGCGAAGCACCTCACGTCGGGTGCGGGCGCATCCTACTGGTTCATGCTGGAGCCGCTTTTGATGTCGAAGTCGATCTTCGACAAGCTGCCGAAAAATCACCAAGACATCATTCGGGCCGTCGGCACCGAACTGGAAGCGTTCGGCCGGAAGGGCGCGCAGGACGATGACATCGAAGTGGCTAAAGTCTACGAGAAGGCCGGCGCCAAGGTCAGCCCGCTTGACGTGGCCACTGTGGGCAAATGGCGCGACATCGCGCGGGACACCGCGTGGAAGGACTACGCTGGAAAGACCGCTGCCGCGGCCAACCTGCTCAAGCTCGCGACCGACGTCTCCGCATGATGCATGGTCCGCTGCCGGATCAGAATGACCATTTGGACACCGCCACCAGCAATGCGCTCGTGGCGGCGCTTCAACGCGGGCTGGCCTTTTGCAACTACATCATTGTGGTCCTCGCGGCCGTCGCGCTGATCGCGGCCTGCGTCATCCTAAGCTACAGCGTGCTGAGCCGCGCGCTGTTTCACAGCCCGAATTATTGGCAGGACGAGGCGGCAGTGTTCCTGCTGGTTGGTGCGACCTTCATGACAGCGGCCTATGTGCAGGGGCAACGCGGCCACATCGGCATCGAGGCATTCGTCGGACTGCTATCGCCGATGGTCAACCGCGCCAGGCTGTGGCTCGTCGACCTGGCGAGCCTTTTGTTTTGCGCGTTCTTCGCCTGGAAATCCTGGACACTGGCGCATGAAGCCTGGGTCGACGGCCAGGTGTCGAACTCGATGTGGTCGCCGCCGCTGGCGATTCCCTACGGCCTGATGGCGGCCGGCATGACGCTGCTTTGCCTGCAGATCCTGCTGCAGCTGACGATTCCGCTCGGCGGACTGGCGCGCCGATGACCGTGCTCGGAATCGGCATCAGCTACGGCCTCGCCACCCTTTTTGCCATGTTCTCGGGCATGCCGATTGCATTTGCGCTGGGCGCAGTCGCAGTGGTGTTCATGGGCATCTACATGCCCGCGGCCTCGCTCGATACGGTGACCCAGAATGTCTATGAGGAAATGGCCTCGATCACGCTGTTGTCGATCCCGCTGTTCATCCTCAAGGGCGCCGCGATCGGGAAATCCCGCGCCGGGCAGGATTTGTATTCAGCGCTGCACGCCTGGCTGCATCGCGTGCCCGGCGGGCTTGGGGTCGCCAACGTGTTTGCGTGCGCGTTGTTCGCTGCGATGGCGGGATCATCGCCCGCCACCTGCTCGGCGATCGGCTCGGCCGGCATCCCCGAGATGCGCAAGCGGGGCTATTCCGGCGGCTTCGCGGCCGGGATCATAGCCGCCGGCGGCACGCTCGGCATATTGCTGCCGCCTTCAATCACCATGATCCTGTTCGCGGTCGCGGCGGAAAAATCACTGGGACGGCTGTTTCTTGCCGGCATCGGGCCCGGCCTGCTGCTGGTGACCTTGTTCGGCGGCTATGC
>WNFO01001344.1_pt1 | contig 20407 bp, 16 predicted proteins | sample 5400251 | NCBI WGS metagenome assembly WNFO01 (sample SAMN13153354, study PRJNA577476) | soil metagenome | isolation source: 100 cm saprolite under Madrone tree | place: USA:California | collected 2016-06-14
CTTTACTTCACGCCTCTACAGGGCACCACCGATTCGCACGTGTTGCCTATCGGCGTTCGCTGGAATCCGGAGACCAAGCGCTACCAGTCGCTCGACCGTACTTACGAGCATTTCCTGCTCGAGTCGCCATCCATACACGATGCGAGGTCCACACTGCGATGAGTGCGGTCCCGTCAGCCAAGGCTAATCGAGCGCCCAGAGTTTCAAGGGACGCCCCTCCCAACAAGGACCTGCGCGGCCTGATGCCCTATCTGCGCCGCTACCCCGTCGGCATTGTTGTTGGCCTGCTCATGGTTGTGCTCATGGGCATCGTCGGCAATGTGCTCCCGCTCGCCACCGGCGTTATGACCGACACGCTCGCCGGGAATCCGGTTCCTTTTGAGCACGCCACACCTACGGGGGCCCCGCCGGTTACCTTTGGCCTCAACCCAACGACCCTAAGCCGGTCCGTCCCCTACTACGCGCCCAGCAGCCGTCGCACACTGGGCATCTACTGCCTCATCGTCATTGTATGCGTTGCGATCAAAGGCCTTCTCTCCTTCTCTGCGCGCTGGACCCTCATCGGCGTTTCCCGTGACATCGAATTCGATATTCGCAACGACCTCCTGAAGCGCCTGCTGATCCTCGAACCCGAATTCTACGTCCGCAATCGCACTGGCGAGCTGATGTCGCGCGCCACCAACGACCTCAATGCTGTCCGCATGGTTCTTGGCCCCGGCATCATGTACAGCGCCACGACCATCATTACCATGATCATGGCCATCCTGGTTATGGTCACACTTTCTCCTTCCCTCACGCTGTGGGTTCTGCTTCCCGCTCCGGTCGTCGCCATCGCCGTCTGGTTTTTCGGAAAGACGATTCACGACCTCTACGAATCCATCCAGGCCGCGCTTGCTACACTGACGGCGCGCGTCCAGGAAAATCTCGCCGGCGTGCGCGTCGTGCGCGCCTACGCCCAGGAACAATCGGAAATCCGCGGCTTCGACGAACCCAACCGCCAGTACGTCTCTCGCAACATCAAACTCATTCGCACCTGGAGCATGTTTATGCCCTCGCTTCAGGCGCTTATTGGCACCACTTTTCTGATCGTACTGTGGCAGGGTGGCCATCAGCTCCTCCGCGGCCAGATTTCGCTGGGTGCACTGATTGCCTTCAATGGCTACCTCGCTGTGCTCGTCTGGCCCATGATCGCCCTGGGATGGGTCACAAATATTTTTCAGCGCGGCGCCGCTTCCATGGGCCGGCTGAATTACATCCTCACTGCCGAACCGAATATCGATGACCGTCACGCCAAAGTTCCGGAAGGTACCCAGCCTCGCGGCGAAATCGAATTTCGTACTCTTTCCGGAAACGGATCGAACGGCTTCTCAAAGTCCAACGGCAGCGGTTCTCATCCGGTGCTCCGCGACATCAATTTGAAAGTCCCCGCAGGCTCGACACTCGCCATCGTCGGCCCCACCGGCTGCGGCAAAACAACGCTCGCCGCGCTCATTGCCCGCCTCTGGGAAGCGCCGGATGACTGCGTCTTGATCGACGGCCGTCCCATCCGCGAGTGGCCTTTGACCACGCTGCGCCAATCCATCGGCTTCGTGCCCCAGGACACCTATTTGTTTGGCGAGACCGTCGGCGGCAATATCGCCTTCGGCCTGCCGGAATATGACGAGCAGCGCGTCTGCGAGGCGGCCGAAATTGCGAGCCTACACGGCGACGTCCAGGACTTCGCCAAGTCTTACGAGACCATGGTCGGCGAGCGCGGCATCACTCTCTCCGGCGGGCAAAAGCAGCGCGCCGCCATTGCCCGCGCCGTCGTTCGCGATCCGCGAATTCTGATCCTCGACGACGCGCTCTCGAGCGTCGACACACAGACCGAAGAGCGCATCCTCAATGGCCTGCGCGGAATCATGGAAGGCCGCACTACCATTCTGATCTCGCACCGCACCTCGACCGTCCGCGACGCTGACCAGATCGTCGTCTTGATCGACGGCGCCATCGCCGAGCGCGGCACGCACGACGAACTCCTTGCCCGCGGCGGCTACTACGCGGATCTGTATCAGAAACAATTGCTGGAAGAAGAGCTCGAACGCGCATGAGCAACCCGCACGAAGAAGAAGCCCTCGGCAAAGCGTACGATTCGCGCTTGATGCGCCGGCTTCTGCGATACATGAAGCCGTACAAATGGCGCGTGGTCCTCGCGCTTCTCATGGTGGCCATCGTCACCCCGCTTGAGCTCGCCCCGCCGCTCATCTTTCGAAAGGCCATCGACAGCTACTTCACTCCTGCTCTGAAGCATGTAATCTCTGAAACGTCGGCATGGATGGGCATCGGCTGGCTTAGCCTGCTCTTTTTTGCCGTGCTGACATTCGACTTCCTCGCCCAATACATCCAGATTCGTATCATGCAGCGCGTCGGCCAGCAGACCATGTACGACATGCGCGGTGAAATTTTCGGCCACCTGCAGCGTTTGCCGATGAGCTACTTCGACCGCAATCCCGTCGGCCGCCTGGTCACGCGCGTCACCACGGATGTTGATGCCCTCAACGATCTTTTCGCCGCCGGCGTCGTCACCATGATTAACGACTTCTTCCTCCTCGTCGTCATGGCCGGCTTGCTCTTCAAAATCGACACCCGCCTTGCGCTCGCCACCCTCGCCGTTCTCCCCGGCATCCTCATCGTCACCATGATTTTCCGCAAGTTCGTCCGCGACGCCAATCGCCGCATTCGAACGGCAATCGCCCGCATCAACGCTTTTCTCCAGGAATACATTTCTGGCATGAGCGTTGTGCAGCTCTTCAATCGCGAACGCAAGGCCCTGGACGAATTTGAGAAGCGCAATCGCGACAATATGCTCGCCTGGCGCGACGCCATTCTTGCTTATGCACTTTTCTACCCGGCGGTGGAATTTCTCAGCTTCGCCACGATCGCGCTCATTTTCTGGTCTGGTGGAATCCGTATCCTTTCCGGCACACTCACTCTTGGCGTCCTCACCGCGTTCACGATGTTTGCGCAGCGCTTCTTCCGGCCGATTCAGGATCTCAGCGAGAAATTCAACATTCTCCAGTCCGCCATGGCTGCCTCCGAGCGCATTTTCAAATTGCTGGATGAGCCGGTCCTCGTCGAATCTGACCCCAATGCCATTCCGCTCGACCATCCGCGCGGCGAAATTGAATTCCGCAATGTGTGGTTCAGCTACCGGAACGTTCCCGAGCCCGCCCACGAAGATTGGGTCTTGCGCGATGTCTCCTTCCGTGTCGCTCCCGGCCAGACCATCGCCATCGTTGGGCACACCGGCGCGGGCAAGACCACTCTCATTTCCCTGCTGCTGCGCTTTTACGACATTCAGCGCGGACAAATCCTCCTCGACGGCAAGGACATTCGCCTGATCGATTTGCAGGACTTGCGGCGGCAATTCGGCATCGTCCTCCAGGATCCATTTCTCTTCACCGGAACCATCGAAACGAATATCCGCCTCGGCACGCCTGGCATCGACCGCGCCAGAGTCGAACACGCCATTGAGGAAATTGGCCTCGGCGAATTCATACGCTCACTGCCTGAAGGCGTCGCCAGCAACGTCAACGAGCGCGGCTCCACGCTTTCCGTCGGTCAGCGTCAGCTCATCAATTTTGCCCGCGCGCTGGCGCACAATCCACGCTTCCTCATTCTCGACGAAGCCACTTCCAGCGTGGACACCAAGACCGAGCTGCTTATTCGCGAAGCTCTGAATCGTTTGCTCTCCGGGCGCACCGCTCTCGTAATCGCGCACCGGCTGAGCACCATTCAACACGCGGATCGCATCCTTGTATTCCACAAGGGCCGCTTGCGTGAGCAAGGCGCGCATCAGGAGCTTCTCGCGCAGCGCGGAATTTACTATCGCCTTTATCAGTTGCAATACAAGGAGCAAGAGCTGCACCTTCCGCTCGAATCCAGCCGCTCCGCTGAACCTTCGGTGTTACCGGCCAGCGACTGATTTCTGCGCCATCCGACATGCCACCGATACCGCTCCTTCTCTCCGCCGGCGAAGCTTCCGGAGACATGTATGCCGCGCGCCTCGCAACCGCGCTGAAGCAGCGCCTGGATGTTGCAATTTTCGGAATGGGCGGTCCGCAGATGCGCGCCGCTGGCGTTGAAATCATCACGGATTATTCCGAAGTTTCCGTCGTAGGAATCACCGAGGTGCTGAAGCGCCTGCCGTCCTTGGTCCGCGCGATGCGGCGGCTCGTGGACCAAGCGGAACGCCGCCGGCCTCCTCTCGCCATTCTGACGGACTTCCCTGGTTTTCATCTGCGTCTCGCGCGCAAGCTGCGTCCGAAAGGGATTCGAAACGTCTATTACATTTGCCCGCAATTCTGGGCCTGGCGGCCCTGGCGCGTGAATCTGGTGCGCCGGCGCTTCGCGCAGGCTCTTTGTATCTTTCCGTTTGAAGAAAAGTTTTACGCCGATGCCGGTGTTCCGGTGAAATTTATCGGGCATCCGCTGGTGGGAAACGTCAAAGCTACTTTGTCACGGGAATTATTTTGCAAGAAATACGATCTTCAAGATGGGGAGCGTATCATCACCATTCTCCCGGGCAGCCGCCGCGGAGAGATCGCTCACCATCTACCGGTGCTACTGGAAGCGCTCGCGGAAATTCGCCAAACGCTGCCAGGTCCGCCGCAGCTTGTCGTTGCCGTTGCGCATGGACTCGACGTCCCGCAATTGAAGACAAGATTTCCTTCTGACTGGCGTGTTGCGTTTATCGAGGATGACACCTACAACGCCCTGGCAGCCGCGGACTTGGCCATCGTCTCCAGCGGCACGGCCACCGTCGAGACGGCGCTGCTCGGTAAGCCGATGATTGTCGTCTACCGCCTCTCTCCGCTGACCGCTCGCCTCGCAAAACCGCTGGTGAGAACCAAGTTTTTCAGCATGGTAAACCTGATCGCCGGGCGTGCCGTCGTGCCTGAATTGATTCAGCAGGACTTCACGCCGCAGCGCGTCGCGGCAGAAGCGGAAATGCTCCTCTCTGCCTCGGAAGAAGGCAAAAGTCGAGTGGATGCGATTAGCCGGGGGTTAGAAGAAGTCCGGGGGCTTCTGGGGCCACCCGGAGCTGTCGAACGGGCCGCCGACGAGATCGCCAGGCTCTTGACCTCACCATCAAGCAACGCGAAGTGATGGGTTTGGTATCCTATATAGGTACATTGGTGCAGAATTGAAGACATTTGAAAGGGGTCCGATGGCCCTTCGCCTAAGAGTTCCCAGTCCGATTTTTGTCCTCGCGCTGCTCTTTCTGAGTAGCCTCGCCGCGCCCCTCCGCGCCCAGATCCCGCAGCCTCCGAATTTTCTTGCCGACCACTACGACGTTTCCGCGACTCTGAACAGCATCGGGCAATCGATCTCCGCCACCGCAAAAATCGATTTCAAAGCGGTCGAAGCTTCCAGCACCGTCCGCGTCGAGCTCCACCCCAATCTGGTTGTGAAAGAAATAAAAGGCCCTGACGGCAAGCCGCTCACCTTTGAGCGGGACAATCAAAACTCCCTCATCCTGATCGCTCATCTGCCCACGCCCGTGGCCACCGACGGCCACGTCACACTCACTTACACTTATTCAGGTCTGCTCGTAAACGAAGAGAACAGCCCTGTCCCTGGCGTGCGGGCCGCACTGATCAACAAAGATGGCGCCTACCTCCTGCTCCCAGCGCGGTGGTTCCCGCTCACAGATTTTCCGTCCAACCGTTACACCGCGACCTTCCGGCTAAACGTTCCGGACACCTTCGCCGTTGCCGGCACAGGCAAGGCCACCGCTCCCTCGCCTCTGCCCGCCAAGAATGCCGTGGAAGGCGGGCGGCTTCTCTACACTTTTGAGTGTAAGAGACTCGCGCCGCACGGCACGTTTGTGGTGGGCAATCTCCAGCTCAATCCAAAGCAGGCGGAGGGAATCAGCGTCGCAGTCTATGCTCCGCGAGCCGCCTCCGCGAATGCGCAGAATTTCGCCGAGAGCGTCGCGCGCTCGGCCATAGCTTTTTCCGACATGTTCGGCCCCATCCCAGACCCTAGTTTCACCTTGATCCAGATTCCCGACGGCACTCTCCGCGATTTTGCGGCTCCTGGCGTTTTGCTTTTGAGCCAGCGCGCTTGGGACCCCAAAGCCAGCGACCGGACCATTGCGCGCTTGGTGGCCTCGCAATGGTGGGGAGTTCAGGTTCTTCCCGCGACGCCCGGCGATGTCTGGATCAGCGATGGCTTGGCGCGCTATTCCGAAGCTCTCTACGCGGAACAAAATGCCGGCAAGGAAGCGGGCCTCCGCGCCGTGGACGAATTTGCCGTTGGCGCGCTGATGTACGAAGACGCCGCTCCTATCGCGCAGGCGGCGCGCCTGGCTCCTTACTCCCCCGACTATCGCTCGGTTGTGATGAACAAGGGTGCCATGCTTTTTCACATGCTGCGCGCGCAAATGGGTGACGTGGCCTTCAAATCCGCATTGCACGACTTCTACTTTCAATTCGCGGAGAAGACCGCGCGCATCGAGGATTTTGAGAAAATAGCCGAGCGTCACGCGCAAGCCGCCGTGAAGTCCGGGCAGGATCCGCCGAACCTCCGGGCATTTTTCGCTCAGTGGCTGAATTCAACGGGCGTGCCCGACTTCACCATCGAATACGTGGTCTACCGCACACCCAAGGGATTTCGGGTCGTTGGCAAGATCAAGCAGCCTCTGGACACCTTCCGCATGCCGGTGGATTTGCGCATCGACACGGAAGGAAATCCGGAGCTGAAAACCATCGATGTAACTGGCACGGAATCGGGGTTCACCGTCGAGACCTTTGGCAGGCCGAAGCCGCTCGGAATCAAGATCGATCCCAACAACGTCATCCTGAAGGGCAGCACTTCGTTGCGTGCCCGCGCCGCCATCGCGCGTGGCGAGGATCTCGCTGAGCAAGGCCGCTTCTACGATGCCGTGGGCCAGTATCAGCGCGCTCTTTCGATTCAGCCGAACCGGCCGCTGGCAGATTTCCGCATGGGTGAGGCGTTCTTCTACCAGAAAAACTATCAGGCCGCGGCTAACGCCTTCCGCGAAGCCCTGCAGACCGTTCCGGAGCCGTCGGAAAAGTGGACGGAAGTCTGGAGCCACATCTATCTCGGAGAGATTTTTGATTTGCTGGGACAGCGCGAGCGCGCCGTCAACGAATACAGCAAAGCCAAGCAAACCAACGACGATACGGGTGGCGCGCAAGGGACTGCCGAGCGCTACTTAAAAAAGGCCTATTCCGAAGGCGGCGGTACTCTCGTCGCCGCCCCTGCGGCCGCCACGCCCACCGCAAAGCCAGCCTCAGCCGCCATTCCCCCGCCCGCCTCCGGCGAAAAACCCGTCCTGAAAAAACCCGCTCCCCCGCAGCAATAGGAATGGCATTGCACGGTAGTAACGAGTTGCCGCCAGCGGCCTTTTTTTCCAAACCGTTCGACTCGATTTGGTATCATTCAGACCACTGAAGTCTGTGCCCGCCCTCGTGATCGCCCGGAGGCTACTCTTATGGGGAAGATAGCCGTTACTGTTGGGTGGTGCATTGCAAGAACCATTGGTTCCACCTTCGGAAGAATCTATTTTACAGGCACAGAATCCCGCTCGCCGAGACCGATGCCGTCGCGCCTCGTCCGGCTATTGATTGCCGCTTCAAGGTCCGCTGCGATGAGTGCGGCAAGGAGTATGTCTATAAACCCTCAGAGGTGCTGAGATCCGAACTAGAACCTCCTGAGCCATTCACTCCACATCCGCTATTTCGCGATGAAGACACTGGCTTCCATTCGGTTGCCACGGAATAAGTCTCCAAGGTGACATACGGGCTCAACAAAAAGCAGGCAAGAACTAGTTGACTTGCCATAAATCATCTGATACACTACTTTCTAGGTAAAGGTGCGGGCTCTTTGCGGATGCGGCAGCTTCTTTGCCGCCTTTTTTATATCAAACGTCCCAAAATCTAGTGCCACTAGAGTCCGCTCCGCCGCCCCAACTTGGAGTGCGGCAGCTCGCCGCAGCTTTCTTTCCATGCTCACTCGAACCACGCACTCCGTCGCTTTGCTCGTGGGAAGCGCGCCAAGCTAAGCCATTTAGAATCAACACTTATAGAGAAGCCCGCAAGTGTTGATTCTAAACCACTTACGTCAACTCTAAGTTCTTTAGATGCAACACTTACAAAAAACACGGGGGGCCGCCAGTCATGGCCAAACAGCTGCCGATGGAACATCTCTGGTTTCAAGCTACATGTCCCTAAAGCGCGGTGCTGGATCGGCGAAAGGCTAAATGCCCTTCAGACCTGTCAATTGTGCGGCACTCACGCCTTTTTGCTGAGCCAGGACTTGGAAGCGCTCGCCCATCCCTTCAGGATGGATCAGCGTCTTGAGCTGCAGGCGCGCTTTCGTGCGCTCGGCCTCGCTCTGTCCTTCATCGTAGAGGTCGGCGAATTCATTTGCCTGCCCGAGCGCCAGCAGAAAAGCCGTCTGCGAAGTGAGCCCCGCTGTCTCCAGGCCCGATCGGCCACCCCAGGATTCGAGCGCCGTGAAATTCACGTGCGCCGTCAAATCCTGCTCACCGGGAGCGGCATAGAATTCTTCGGTGGCGCAATGGTTTTGATAGACAAGAAGCGTGCCGCGCATGTGATGATCGTCAAAAAGGTCGGCCGCAGGATGGCCGTAGTCGATCGTAAGCACGTATCCGCGTTCAAGGCGCCGCCCAATTTCGCCAATCCAGTCGCAGGCTTCGAGTCCTGCCTCGGCGTGCTGGTCTTCGCATAGCGCAATGCTCTGCGCCGCAAAATATTCGGAGATGGCGCAAGTCGAAACCGGCGCCAGAACATCCATAAAGCGCCCATCGTCGAAGCCAACGAAAATTTCTTTCATCGTGCCGCCATCCATCACCACACGATGTACCGGCAACGCATCGACCAATTCATTGGAAAAAATGCAGCCCGAAGCAATGTGCGCCGGAACTTCCGCAGAAGCTGTGAACCGCCCTGCAGTGGCGTGGCGCTTCGTTGCGATCGCTGCCTGTTCGCGCCGCGAAGCAGAAAGCTCCACAGCGACATAGCGCAGCGCACCATAAAAATCCGAAAGTTTTGCCGCGCAAAAATCGAGCACTTGCGCAGCGAAGCGCCCAACTCCCGCGCCAGCCTCAACGAGCGCAAATTCCTCAGGCCGTCCGAGGCTTTCCCACATTTCCGCGAACTGCCGCGCCAGCAGTCGCGCAAAAATCGGATGAACGTCGACACTGGTGTAGTAATCCGCAAATCGCTTGAATTCCCCTTTGCTGTAATAGCCGTGCACCGGATGGTACAGGCATTCCCGCATGTAATCCGCGAACGTCATTGGGCCGAAGCGGCGAATGCGTTCGGCCACTAATTCCCCGAGCGGCGTCACGCGCCTTTGGCTCCCGCCGAATCGGAGGCAGGTTCAGCTTGAATCTTTTTCCATGCCCGCTCAAAAACTCCTTGCGCCGCTTCGTCAAAAAGCACGAAATAAACTTTCTCGAGCGAAGTCTCGCCACGCAGATGCTGTGCCGCCTCTCGAACCATGATCTCCGCGCAGTCTTTCAACGGAAATCCTGCGATCCCCGTCCCAACCGCTGGGAAAGCGATTGTCTTCAGCCCATGCTCGCTAGCGATTTTCAGGGAATGCGCCGTCGAACGCCGCAGTGCGTCAGCATTCGTCTTGCCGCCGAGCTGCATGCTCGCCGCATGAATCACGAATCGCGCCTTCAGTTTTCCGCCCTTGGTAATGGCCGCGTAGCCCACGGGAATGCTGCCGATGGCATCGCATTCGCGCTGGATCTCTTCTCCGCCTTTGCGGCGGATTGCGCCTGCCACGCCCGCTCCCAAAATTAAGTCGTTGTTGGCCGCATTCACAATCGCGTCCATATCCATTTCGGTCAGGTCGCCTTGCTGAATTTTGATTTTCTCTGCCAGTGAGCTCATGGTGGATTCAATCTGCTTTATCTGCGCGATTATGCTTTCTTCTCCGCGGCTTTTTGTTGTGCGTACTCGTAAACGCTCCTTCCTGGCGTCTCGTTGACGATCACAACTTCCTTCCCCATCCGTTTAGCGACTTCGCGGCACGTTGCCACTGTTTCATCGGAAGTATGCGGCGTCCTTACCAATTTGATGAGTTTCATTCTCGGCACAGGGTTGAAGAAACGCATTCCGATGCAGCGGTCACGCGAAACGGTAACGTCCGTGAAATCCGAAATTGATAGAGAAGACGTATTGCTTGCGAAAATCGCCCCGGTCTTGGCGAACTTGTCGAAAATGGTGAAGAGTTCCAGTTTCATCTCCAGTTCTTCCGGAACGGCTTCAATGATCAGTTCCGCGTCGCGAATCGCATCTTCGACGTTGCTTGCCCTGGAAATCAGCGAAAGCGCTTTGTCGAGCGCGCTGGCCTCGACCTTGCCGCGAGCCGCCTCTTCCTCGAATGATTGCTTAATCCAGGCGACACCCTGTTCGAGCACCTGGCGCGAAACATCTTCAAGTACGGTATTGTAGCCGCCGAACGCGGCAGCGTAGGCGATTCCTCGCCCCATCGTGCGCGCGCCAACCACGGCAATCGTCTTCACATTCACCTTTTGTTCTCCGATTCGGCCCAATGTCACTTCAAAAGTCTCCGGTAAACTTCTTCGTCAAAACCAAGCACCATCTGCGACCCTTGAAGCACTATCGGCCGGCGAATCAGATTCGGTTCTTTCGCCATCAACATAATGGCCTCCGTGCGCAAAGGCGGATGCTCTTTCATTTTTCGCGTGCGATACAATTCATTTCGCGTATTCAGAAATTCTCTGTGATCGCGTTCGCCGATCAGTTCGTCGAGTTCCGCCTCAGTCAATCGCTCTTTATTCAAGTCGCGCGATTCCAGTTCAGCGCCCATCTTCAGCAAGAGACCTCTTGCTTTGCGGCAAGTCGTTCACGCCGGCTTTTGCAGGAATTTGATTTTCATCTTTAGCAAGCCTCTACTCCCTGGTCCCTTTCCTGCTCTTGTGCGGGGGATGATCTAGACAAAGTTGAATCGCTTCCTTGCCGCTGTTCATGATTATCGCGGCATTTGGACGCGGAAGGCTACTTGCCCTGAAACTTGGGAGGCCGCTTGTCGAAAAACGCGCGAATTCCCTCGCTACAGTCCTCCGACAGGAAACACCGAATCTGTTCCCGCACTTCGTTGTCGAGAGCGTGTGCGAGTCCCTTTTCTTCACTGGCAAAAAGCGCCTTCTTCACTGCGCGGATGGCCAGTGCCGGACCGTTCGCAATTTTTTGCGCCAGGGCCTTCACTGTGGCTTCGAGTTGTGTCCCCGGCACAACCTGATTGACAAGGCCAAGAGCGAGCGCCGTCTTCGCATCAATCATGTCGCCGGTATAAAAAAGTTCCGCGGCTTTCGAAGGCCCGACTAGTTGTGGCAGGAAATACGTTCCGCCATAATCTGGAAATAGTCCGACCCTGGCAAAATTCTGTCCGAAGGTTGCTTCTTCCGCCGCAATGCGAATATCGGCGGCGAGCGCAATGTTCATGCCTGCGCCTGCGGCGGCCCCATTCACGGCCGCAATCACCGGCTGGGGCATGGTGCGCATCTTGAGGACCATTTGCATGCCCGCGCGCAGCACAGGCTCCAGCTCCTGTGTTTGACGGGACTGGCGCCCTTTACCAATTGCGGCGAGGTCGCCGCCAGCGCAAAACGCCCGTCCGGCGCCGGTGATCACCACGACGTTGACGCTCTGATCTTGCGCGAGGCGGCCTAGAGCATCGTTGATAGCCATCGACAGTTCGCCGTTCAGCGCATTCAATCGGTCGGGACGATTCATCACCAGCGTGGCGATGCCCTCGTGCTTCCCTTCCAGGACGATCGGCCCGGACGGTGCAAGTTGTGGAGTGTTGCTCATGTGGAACTCCGTTCAGTGGCTTCGTGCCTCGTGTTCTTTGCAAATTCGCGCGACCAGCTGTGCGAGCTTTTTAAAATGCCGCAGCTTGTCGCTCCTGCCGGTGGCATTCGCGCCGCTGGTGGAAGGCAGCACGTACACCCTCGCGCCATAGAGCAGCTCTTTCTGAATGCCAAATTTGCATTTTCGCTGCGAAAACTGTTCGTAAGTAAGCTTCCCGTTGAAAGCTACGACGTGCGGAGCGAATTCCTCAAGTTTCTGCGAGAGCACAATGCGCCCTTCGGCGTAATCCTCGCGCTTCAGTTCCTCGATGCCTTTCGTGGGGCGCTTCACCAGGTCGGTCAGCCCAACGCCGAATTCGATCACCCGCTTGTCGTCGTGGTAATCAAAGGGCTCCGGCACCACGCCGCTCTCGTAAAGCATGGGCCAGAATTCATTTCCGCGGCCAGCATAGTAATGGCCAACGCGCACCGAGGACTCACTCGGATTGCAGCCGACGATGACCAGCTTCATGCCTTTCCGGAGATGGTCGGGAAGTGTTCGCATTACGCCAGCTTACTATGCCTTTTGATTTTACTACTTACCCTTCAAGCGGGGCGCGCACTTTTTGATATAGGCAGCCGGGCCATCCTGGCATCCCTGATCGTGCCTTCCTAGCGGCAGGCATTCCCCTATCAGGCAGTAAGCACCGCAGCCTGGTAACTTTTCCACATTTCCTGAATCCTACCGACAGCTAGAGCATCCAAACATCTGGACGGCGGAACTGGTCGATGCTCTGTGCTACCTTTATAGATGCGAAAGCGAGGATGCAGCCCCCGATCGGGCTGCTTATGCCATTGAGCGCAACCAATCCCCACCGTCTCCCTTCCAGTGTTGCCCGCGACGACGAACACCTGCTGGTGGCCGCCGCCAAGCGGGGCGACACGCACGCTTTCGAAGAGCTGGTAAACCGCTATGAAGCGAAAATCTTCCGGCTGACCATGAACATCACGCGGAATCGCGAAGACGCCGAGGACGCCATGCAAGATGCCTTCCTCAAGTCTTACGCGCACCTCAAGAATTTCCAGGAGGACTCGCGCTTCTACACCTGGCTGGTGCGCATCGCCGCTAACGAAGCGCTGATGCGCCTGCGCAAACGCCGCCCCAACCAGTTTTCCCTCGACGAGCCAGTGGAAGGTAAAGAAGACCTGATGCCCCGCGAGCTTGAGGATTGGGGGCCAAGTCCGGAACAAAGGTTCGCTCAGACGGAAATGCATGAAATCCTGTCCGAAGTTATCGACAAGCTGGAACCGGATTTTCGAGTTGTCTTTGTGTTGCGCGACATCGAAGAACTTTCCACCGAGGAGACCGCCAAAGCTCTCGGTATCTCCATTCCCGCGGTAAAATCCCGGCTGCTGCGCGCACGGCTCAAACTCCGCCAGAAGCTGGATCGCTATTTTCGGCGAGGTGTCACAAATTGAATTGCAAAGGCGTTATTCGCGAGATTTCTGACTATATCGACGGCGAACTCGAGCTATCGGCCAGGCAGGAACTGGAACGCCATCTCGAGGACTGTGAAGACTGCAAAATGGTGGTCGATCAGACCAAGCTGACGGTGGAAATATTCTGCGATTCGAAGCCGGTTGAATTGCCTGCCGACGTGAAATCCCGGTTGCATGAGGCCTTGCGCCTTAAGATGCAGGACAAGGGTAATTAGGCCAATCACCGTGGTTGGTGGCGACTTCCCAGCTCAAAGAGAAACTCCTCATAATATATAAGGAACGAAGAGAAGGGAAAAAGGACCTGCTTATTTCCCTTGTGACTGTGCCAGTTGGATCGCTCGGGCCATGACCGTGTCGTTGCCGGACAGGAGATCGCTGATTGAGGGCTTAACTTGGTAGTCAGGCAGAATGCTGCGGTTTGGATCCCCGTCTTTAACGGCCAGATAATAAGTTCGCAGTGGAACTCTGACTCCTACTTTGGAGTTGGGCAGGATAACCAGAACAGCGCGCCCCGAAGTATTGCCGTAGTAGCCGCCTCCAGCTTCTTCGCCCACAAAGCTAGCGCGTTTTTGGTAATGCAAGTTTGACAGGAATTCGCAAGTTGTTGAAAAACTGCCGCCATTCATGAGCACCCATACCTTACCCGAGAAATGGGGTTGCGAGGGCTGTTGGATTCCCAGATTTGGATGCTTGATATCGTGGAACTTTCCGTCCGCTCGTTTTTCGACCATATCCGCCGGTATGGGTTGTGCGCCATCGGCATATCGAAAGAAGTCAAACTCGCGTGCATTGAATACAAGGTCATCGTAGTATTTGAACGGCTGATCGACGAGAAATGAAAGAAGCTTCTTCCCTAGGTCGTCGTTGCCACCGCCATTATTGTGCACGTCGATGATCAGGCTCCCAGAGCCTTGTTCGTGGATATGCCGGAACGCAGCATCAAAATAGTCGCTCAAGGGTTTCGTCTCCGCCGTGCCAGAAAACTCACGTACGGTCAGGACAGCGATTTTGCCGCCATCCAAAAACGTTAAGCTAGCGTTACTGTCGGGCTTTTTGTCCTGAGAATAGCGGATCGCAGCGATCTTCCCCCGATCGGGTCCAGTGACTCCGCTTAGCTTTAGAGTTCTCTTCTCACCGCTAGCTGGATCTCGGAAGTCGATTTGAAATGGAGCCTCCATGCCCAACAGACTGTAAAGCATGCGAAGAAAAGCAAAAATCCCTTGGTGTGCGATGCGCCACGGACGTACGGTTTGTGAATCTGCATCTCCTGGGGTCGCAGCGATCATGGTCGAGAGTATCTGGTCGATTCCCACATGGTTGATAAGGCGGATTTCCAGCCCCGCCAAGTTCTGCTGATCAGGCAAATATTCGCGAGCTACGTAAACCTTCCCGTCCAGCACCTCCACGTCAAGTGGGAACAAAGGGATCGTTTGGTCCATGGCCTGTAGTACGTCTTGAGCAGGGAGTACGCCTGTGTGCCCACATTTTATTCTGGCGACCGCCGGGGCTAAGATTCGGTAAAACTCAAGCGAATCCATCGGCCGGTCGAGCTTTTTCGCCGCTGCATCGAACGCTCGGTCAAGTTCAATCTTAGGCGTATAGCGGTAGATGCCAGAATGGCCTTGTTCGAGAGCCGTACGGGCAATCTGGAAGTCCGCTTGCAGCGGCTTGGACTCTATTTTGCGCAGACTGGGGGTTTGGGCACCGGCCGTGGTGCTTATTGCGAGCAAAACCAAAAGCGCGATCAGTCCAATGTACCTGCGGAGCAATCTGTTCATGCTCTCCTCCTGTGGCTCCTCAGTTTAATCCGACTTTGCCATCAAGTTCCGGGGATGTCGTTCCAGAGCGGCAATTCCCTGCCAAGCCCTTTCTGTCGCGCCAGCGCATAAACTTTCATCGCCGCGGCAAGATCCCAGGAGGCAATCCCGTTTGACTTGAAGAGGGTGACTTCGGTGTCGCTGGTTCTGCCGGTGGCTTTTCCCGCGACAATTTCAGAGAGTTTTTTCACTCCGGTCCAGCAAATCTCGTCGCCATGGAACGCGATGATGAGATCACCGGCTTCTTGCCGCGATTGTTCCACGGAGTCCACCACAATGATGTCGGCGCTGGCGACCGCTTCATCATCCAGTTCGCGTTTGTGCGCGTGATTGGCGCCGATGGCGTTAATATGCGCACCGGGCGAAAGATCCGCTCCACTCACAACCGGCTGCGAGGCTGTTGTGGCGGTCGAGACGATGTCCGCGCCACGTACCGCCTCCGCGGCTGAGGTACACGGATACACGGGAATGCCCAGCCGTTCAGACATCTCTTTGCAAAACTTTTCGCGCTTTGCCACGTCTCGTCCGTACACGCGCGCGGATTCTAGCTTTCGAACTACGGCAATCGCCTCGAGCTGCGTCTTCGCCTGGCCCCCAGTGCCAATAATGGCTGCAACTCGAGAATCCTTGCGCGCCAGATATTTGGTGGCCACGCCAGAGGCGGCGCCGGTCCTCAGTTGCCCCATGTAATCGGCTTCGATCATCGCCAGCAGATCGCCAGTGGCCATTTCGTAGAGCGGGACAAGAAACCGCAGCTTGCCGCGCACGTAGGTGTACTGTTTCATAGCAACAAAGCCTGTGGAAAAATCCGCAGCGGCCATGTAGTGAAAAAACCCGCCTCCGGGCAGTTCGAATCGCCGGCGCGGGTGAACCACTGCCTCGCCAGTAGCTTGCTTGCGCGAGATGTCTTCCACAGCTTGCAACACAATCGGCATCGTCAAAACCGCGCGCACTTCGGCTTCGCTGATGTGCAGCGTCATCGTTTTACTCTCCGCGCTAGTTCTTTGCCGCTGGTTTTGCTTGCCTTGCCGAGCTGAGCTTCCCCGATTCACCCGCTTCGCGGATACGGCGAACCACTGTCTGGATCAACCGATAGACACGTTCGTCTTTGTTACCGTCGATCACGCGGAAGCGAAACTCAGGCTCGTCTTTGGGCCCTTTGCCGAGGCGAATGGGCAACTTGCCGCACAGATTATTCTCGATAAAGGCGGTCTCATACCTGCTTTTCTTTACGTACCAGGTGTAAACGCGCAGCGCTGTGAAGTCACAGACATGGCCTTCCGGCCCGCGGGTGGCGGCCAAGAGGTACTGCGGCTTGTCGCCCGCAGGGTCACTCACGCGATTCAGTTCGAACCATGCGAGTGGGCGGATATTTGCGGAGGACGCTCCTTCGCGCACTGGATCGGGCAGATCCAACTCCACGAAACGCGCGACCACCCAGCCGGCGATCGGTGCGGTCTCATCGCCGGACTGCGTTGTGTTTGAGGTTTCCGCAACGCGCGCCGCGGCTTCACCGGGCGGCCGCGTTGCGAGGGCACGAACGAGAAACCAGTCCTCTTTCTTCATTTCTTGCGGCTCATTCGAAGAGTCTTTTTCGTCCGTGCCTTGCACCCAATCGGCCACGGCGCGGCCCACAATCTCCACCGGAACGTTTCGCGCGAACTGATAGAGGCGAGGTTCCGTCCGTCCAGGCTGCACTCTCAGATTGGTGGAGACTTTGGTGCGACCGCGCGCCTGCACGGGCATTCCTCGCGTTTGCTCGAGCAGCTTGATACTGCGCTGCCACAAGGCCGGTTCCATCAACTTGCGGCTTTCCACCCAGCCAACCGTGCCGGCGTTGGTGCGAACTTTCACATAATCATTGCGCCTGCCCACCACATCCACGCGTTCGCCGTAGTGCAGCGTACCCACCGGCTCACGGACCTGCGCGATGCCGCTCAAGAGAGAGGCTACCTTTTCGCTGACAAAGGCTTCGCCAAGGGTTTCACGCCTGGGCCGGAGCATCCACGCCGCCAGAGCTACCAGGGATAGCAGCGGCACGGCAATGAGGAGTTTCCGCTTCATTGGAGGCCCTCAAACACCACATCGGCAGCGCTCGCCAGGCTGGCAACCACACCAATAGTCCCAAGATTAGTCTTCATTTCCCATGGCTCTTCGTGATTCGCTAGAGATTGTACCTGAATCCGCGCGGGTTCCTCTAAAGCCGGCTGTTTTGTGTGAGAAGCGCAGACGTGCCCCTAGCCAGTACGCGTTTGGCGATTCTCTGTTAAGAGAAGCTGGATTTAGCGTGCAAGGGCCGCAACTTGCAACGAGTCACGTTGCTGGAGGTGTCCCGTCAGTTCGCGGGAACGTGGCGCACCGGTGCGGCCTGCGACCCTGGTCCAGGTTCCGGCACAGGCTTGGGCATCTCTTCCGTCTTAAACCGCGGCACCATCTGGTCTGCCATCGCCAGCGCATACACGGCGGAGGCAATCTCCACGGCACCTTCTCTCACGTCCTCTTCATAAATCCGCTCATAAGTGTCCAGATTCGTGTGGTGCGTAAACGAACCATAATCAAACGCATCCTGGGCCAATCCAATTCCCGGCAATCCGGCGTTGTTAAAGGAGGTGCTGTCCGTTCCGCTCGTCCTCCGGCTGTCGATCGCCAAAACTCCAGTGAATCCCCAATCCGCAAACGGCACCATCGCCTGGCGAATCATGTCCGCTGCACCCGCGGGCCCAAACACGCCTGCGCCTCGCGGCTTCCCCGTACCGGAATCGATATTGAAATACGCATCCAATTTCGCGTGCTCCGGTTTCTGGTTCTCAAAGCTTCCAAAATGCTGCTGCACATACGCCAGCGAACCGAGCAATCCTTGTTCTTCCCCGCTCCACAGCGCAATGCGAATTGTCCGCCGCGGTTTCACGTGCAACGCCGACAAAATCCGCACGGCCTCGAGCATCATCGAAGAACCGATGCCGTTGTCCGTCGCGCCAGTCGCGTCATGCCACGAGTCGTAATGGCCTCCCAGCATGACGATCTCGTCTTTCTTGTCCGTGCCGGGAATCTCTCCAATCGCGTTATAAGCGGTAGTCCCCTCGGGATACTCCTTATTCTGAATATTGACGCGCAGAGTCACTGCCGTGCCATCGCCAAGAAACCGCGAGATTCGTCCATAGTCTTCATTGCGCATCACCAACGTAGGCACCGCCCTCGTCCAATCATACGTGCTGTTTTGTTGCGCGATGATTACGCCGTGCGCTCGCCCGGCATCGTTGATGCGTGCCAGTGCGCCGTTGTCCACAAGAAACTGGTCCACCTGCCGGGAAACTTCCGCGCGAGTCAATTGCCCTTCCGCAAGCTTTGGCGGCTCGGGAAAACGGAACGGCTGAGGGTTCTTGGCATCGAATCGTGACTTCCATTCGTCTTCGGAGCGCCGCATCGGCGCCGGGTGCATATCCTCGGCTACCTCCACATGTTTTCCAACGAACACGATCGCGCCGCGAACCATGTCCTTCACTGAATTCAAATACGCATCAAGCTCCGCCTGCGTCGGCTGCTTCGGGTCCGCCGGCTTCGCTGCTGCCGGCATCGGAGGCCCCGCCCATTTCGGTTCCGGTGGCGGCGGAGCGCTTCCAAAAAAGTTAAATCCACCGCCTCTCGTCAGCGCCAATCCCGGCGGGTCCACCATCACCACTTGCGCGGTCACGACTCCTTTTGTGCTTGGCGTCCACGCCAGAGGTTGCACCATCAGTTGTCCGTGGAACGGGGTTACAGCTTCCGCTAAAAGCTCCATGTTTTCCCAACCGGGCACCGGCGTAGCGGCGCTCGACGGCTGGAACGTCCATGGCTCCAGGTGCGCGTTCGCCAATCCCCACGACGTCATGGTCTTGACTGCCCAATCGTCTGCTGCCTTCAAGTTCGGTGTGCCCGTCACGCGCGGGCCGTACACATCCGCAACCTCGTGGATGATCCACATGATCTTGGAATTATTCGTTTCTTCCGCGCGTATCAGCGCATACATCTCGGAGAGTCCCGGAGATTGCGCAGGAAGAGGCATCGCTAGCAACAGTAACAAGCACAGCGCACATCCACGCAGTTTCGTCACGGTACCTCCCAGGATTCTTCGGAAGCTCTGAAGTTGCATCGCCAGACGCACGTCAATATACGCTCTGGATTCCCCTGGGGCAACGCAGCAGAGTTACATTCCTGGATGGGTAGACGTGTGAGACTGACCGCCCTGGAAGTGAAAATTTGAGCACATTCTGTCCTTTTAGTACCAACTGTCTATCGTTATTTGAGCCTCCGCCTGCCAAGCTACTGGAAGATGGAGGAGGTCTCTATGATCTTTCGGACTAGGGCCACGGTAGCAGCTTTCTTTGTGTTCGCCCTGGCTTCCACGGCTCAAGGGCAAGCACCAGTGCAGAACTCTACACAGCCGACCGCGCCGCCGCCGGACCAAGACTTCTACGCTCTCCGCGAACCCGCTGCGGCGGGAGACGCGCGGGCGCAGTTCGGCCTGGGCGACCACTATTTTCGCGGCGTCGGCGTTCCCCAAGACTACAGCCAGGCTCTGCTCTGGTATAACAAGTCTGCTAACCAGGGCTTCGCTCCTGCACAGAATCTACTCGGCTACATGTATCAACATAAGTTCGGTGTGCCGCGGAATTACAAGCGCGCCCTGGCCTACTATCGTTCCGCGGCGAAGCAGGGCTATGCGCTCGGGGAGTACAATATGGGCGGCATGTTCGAGGATGGTCTTGGCGTCAAGCGTGACTACAAGCAAGCCCTTGATTGGTACCGCAAAGCGGCTGACCAGAATCTCTCGCAGGCGGAAAAGCAAGTCGGTTACTTTTACCAGTGCGGATATGGGGTGAAGCGGGACTACGCTCAAGCCCATGCTTGGTATCTCCGCGCCGCGGACCACGGCAACTCCGACGCCGAAAACCAGTTAGGCTACTTTGCCGAGGATGGATGGGGCCAGCCGAAAAATTACGACGAGGCTCTGGCCTGGTTTTACAAAGCCGCGGAGCATGGCAGCGACGACGCCAAGGAAAACATCGGTTATATGTTTCAGAATGGCATCGGCGTGCAAACCGATTACGCCCGGGCCATGTCTTGGTTCGTCGAAGCCGCGGCGCACGGGAACAGCAATGCGCAAAATCAGCTCGGATGGATGTACCAGTATGGCCAAGGCGTGCAGCCCGATGACGCCAAGGCTGTGACTTGGTACCGTATGTCTGCCGAT
>WNFO01003990.1_pt1 | contig 20401 bp, 22 predicted proteins | sample 5400251 | NCBI WGS metagenome assembly WNFO01 (sample SAMN13153354, study PRJNA577476) | soil metagenome | isolation source: 100 cm saprolite under Madrone tree | place: USA:California | collected 2016-06-14
ACGAAAATACGCGAACAATTCAAGTCTGTACTATCCACTCCCTTTGCTACAGGATTCTTAAAACAAGCCTTGGCCAATCCATCAGAATCCTTTCAGACTATGACCACGGAGTCATCGTACGGTTGGCGGCACAAACCGCGGGCATCGACCCCTGCCAAAGACAGATCGCGACAATTATCAGTCAGGCCAAACTCGGCCTGATTGAAAAGCGAGAAGAGATAAGAAAGCTTCTTAAGGAATATGAAAGACTGAAAGGGCCAAGACTTGACTACGACGACCTCCTTCTCCTCGCCTTGAAAAAGCTCAAGGCAGAGAAAGATACAGCACCAGCTACTCACATCCTGGTTGACGAAGCACAGGATCTGGATCCAGTTCAGATAAAGCTCATCAAACGTCTTTCCGCGAAAAAGCCCAACGTCACCTTCTTCCTTGACTACAACCAGGCCATCTTTTCCTTTAAAGGCGCCATTACAGAGCTGAGGTCGAAAACAATCTCATTGAAAACGAGATTCCCTATTCCATCCTGAAGAATACAAGCCTCTTTTTGAAAGAAGGCCCATTCCTTCCCCTTTGCCTTCAAGCCTGGAGATCGGACAGTGCGTGGGAACAGACCTTGCTCACGCACTATCTTGGTAGACGCGCCTCGAGCGAGATTTGCTCCCTGGCAAGTGAGCTCAGGCTTAGCCCCTTTGACACCGCGATTGAACAGTCCATCGCGAATCCCGAGATAGAAAAAGGCATAAACCTTCTCTTGCAGGATTTGAGAGCGATTCAGGTGCGCAGAGAAAACAAGCCTCGATATGTAGCAGAAATCGCGTGGGCGATCGTAGAGAAAAGAGGCCTCATCGTCGATACCAGAGAAACCAAAGGTCTCTTCAGGCTCATGGCCCGATTTCAGAATCTGGGAGAAATTGTCGAACAGATAGAAAAATTACAGCTCCTGAGCATGGCGTCGAAGCAGAAGCGACTCCATCTCTCCACGATCCACAGAGCAAAGGGATTAGAGCATCGGGCGGTCATTCTTCTGGGCTGCGTCGAAGGGACCTTCCCGCTTCAGATTAGAGATGAGATCAATATTCCAGAGGAAAGAAGGCTTGCCTATGTGGCTTTAACACGCGCAAAAGACTTCTTCGTCGCCATATCGCCTGAAACTCTCTACGGAGAACCAACCTTACCCTCACGGTTCGTAAAAGAAATGGGGCTCAAAAGATGCGAATGGGTGAAATGTGCTCGATGAAAACGATATTTGGTCCAATTATCAATGGAACAGATCGTGAGGCGTGGGTTAAAACAAACAGCAATATGCCCGGCATTCCGCAAGAGACCATCGACCGCGTACTTGACTCCACCGACATTGTCGAGATCATCGGGTCTTTTGTCGCGCTTAAAAAGATCGGCCAGAACTTCCAGGGTCTCTGTCCCTTTCACGATGACAAAACGCCTTCGCTGAGTGTCAGTCCGGAGAAGAAGATCTTTCGCTGTTTCGGCTGCGGGGCAAACGGGAACGCAATCACTTTCCTGAGAAAACACAAGAATCTCCCCTTTCCGGAAGCAGTCCGCTTTCTAGCCGGCAAAGCTCGAATCCCGATGGAGACTGAAGACGACAAGAAACGGGAACTTCTTCTCTTTTGCCTGGCCAAGGCGCAGGAAGAGTTCACAGCGCAACTTCGCTCGGGCGCATACCGGTCGGCTGTGAACTACCTGACAGAACGAAGCATCAAACCTGACATCCAAGAAGAGTTCGCGCTTGGATATGCAGGCTCCGTCAAAGACTTGATTGCGGCCCTAAAGAAATCCGGCGTCAAGGAGAAGGAGATTCCGTTTAGCGTCGGACTCTTAAAAGAGAAGGAACAAGGGGTAACGTGCCCATTCATGGGACGAATAACTTTTCCCCTTACCGATCAGAGAGGTGCCACTGTAGGATTCGGTGGGCGGGCTATCGATAGCTCGTCTCAAGCAAAGTATATAAACTCCCCCGACTCCCTCATCTTCAACAAACGCAAGGTTCTCTTCGGCCTGAAGCAACTGAGAATTTCGAATGACACCGTTCTCGTAGTCGAAGGCTACTTCGATGTTTTAACTCTGCATCAAGCAGGCTTCAAAAACACAGTCGGCCTGCTGGGAACTGAATTGAGTGCCGAGCAAATGAGAATCGTGGAAAGTCTCGCCCGAAACGCAATTCTCATTTTTGACGGAGATCCCGGAGGAAAAGCGGCCCTCCTCAAGTGTCTGAAAGTCCAGCATCACAATTTGACCTTAAAGGCAGTGGTTCTGCCGGAACGCGACCCGGACGAGTTCGTCAGAGACGGGAAGACTGCTGAGCTCGAAGCTCTTGTCGAGAAGGCCAAGCCACTTAGAGAGACAGCGATAGAAATCATCAGTCAGAGAAAGGGAAAAGAGAGCATCGAACATTTGACAGAAGAGGTCACCCACCTCGGAATAGAGATTCCCGACGCTCTGGAGGCAAGCCAATTCGCTCAAGAGGCGGCCGGGGCTTTAAGTGTTTCCGCCTGGGTGCTGCAGGAGAAAATTCAAGCCGGGCGAGAAAAAAAGGAAAAAATCGCCGAACGGAAAAAACGGCTCGAAAGATTTCTCGTTAATGAACTGATCGCGAGGCCGGACTTGTTTCCACGCGAAAAACTGGAATCGATCAAAGATCTCTTCGACGATGGCGAAGAAAAAAAGATCCTTCTCGCCCGGATTCTGAATCGCGCCTAGCTCCATCCAACCTTTCAAAAAATAGACCTTTACGGACTCGAAAGATGTCCAATTCCGGCAATCCACTGACGCTAAAAACCCTTAGACTGAAGCCGTTGAGGGAAGAGGAAATGATGTCCCCGGTGGGGGCTTCCACCAGTGGGGTTAAAAAACTCCAGCGGCGGAGGCCTCCATCACCTCCCTCACGGAGGAAAACCAAATGGGGCCTCCGGAAGGAGGGCATCATGAATAAAAAAAGAAAGGAGAAGCCCGTCTTGCAGGTGCTTCTGATCGCGGCCTTGGCCTTGAACACGACGTTGAGTTTTGTCGTGCTGACGGCGAGGAAGAATGCACCTCAAAAGGTTGAGAGAGTGTCGAGGGAAAAAGATGAAATTGTCTTTCTCCCCTCGCCTGTTCTCTACCGGCTCGCGCGGGATACGATTCTCGTTACCAGAAGTAATGGTACGAGGATCCTTATTCCGAAAGGGACACTGGTCCGCGTGGCAGGTATCACCCTGGACGATAAGGCCTTGGTTGTCTCCCGCAAGGGAAACCCGGATGGCCTAATCGCCAGAGCGAGCCTGGAGGCACTACCAGATAAACAGGTAACGCCCACTTCATCCGCTCCCGTTCAGAGAGCGACGGTGAATGTTCCCACCCGCGCCGGCCAAATCCCTGGCTCGTTCCGTCTTACAGGCGGACCGCATGGAGGATCGATCGGGCTCGGTACTGCCCAGATCTTCGTCTCCCAGAACGGACAGGTAAGCGGCAGTTTGTCGCGCTAACCGTTTTGTTGATTGATGGAATCCTCTTCCCTCAATCAGCAAAAAAGGAACCCTCAGTTTTTATTTGCGAGTTGACGCCAAAAGCCAGCCATGAATCAAGAAACATTAGCACTTCCTCCGGAGACCCTCGCAGCCTTCGAAAACGATTCGCTTCGCGCGCGGATCTTTTACGAGAAGTACGCCCTGCGGAACACTGAGAATGAGCCTGTGGAGGCATTCCCTGACCAGATGTGGAAGCGATTAGCAGGTGCATTAGCTTCAGTAGAAACACCGGAGAGGCGAGAAGAGTGGAAGAGAAATTTTCTCTGGCTTCTGAGCGATTTCAGGTTTGTACCGGGTGGACGGATCCTTCACGCTATCGGAAACCTAAATAAGGTCACGGCGCTCAACTGCTACGTCATCCCCAGCCCCGACGATTCTCTTCCGGGTATTTATAAAACCGCTCTGGAGCTGGCAGAGACTTTCAAACGCGGGGGTGGTTGCGGAGTAGATATCTCTACCCTTCGTCCAAAGGACTCCCCCGCACATAACGCAGCAAGGGTTTCTACCGGAGCAGTCTCCTTCATGGAACTTTACTCTCTCACCACGGGGATCATCGGCCAGCAGGGACGGCGCGGGGCGCTCATGATCACGATTTCTGATTCCCATCCCGATGTGCTGGATTTCTGCAAGATCAAACGAAATCGGAACTCAGTTCGTTCCGCCAATATCTCGGTAAGAATCACTGACGCCTTCATGCGGGCAGTGGAACGGGACCAAGAATGGCTCCTGCATTATGAGAATTCAGAAGATGTAATTGAAGTGAAAAGAACGATCCAAGCCAGAGAACTCTGGAACGATCTCACAGTCGGCGCCAGAGATTGGGCCGAGCCAGGGTGCCTCTTCTGGGATACCATCCGGCGCTATTCCTCTTCTGACAGATATTCCGGGATGGAAGTGGTCAGCACCAACCCGTGTGCAGAGGAACCCTTGGAGCCCTACGGTGACTGCTGCATCGGCAGCATCAACCTTGCCGCTTTCGTCAACGACCCTCACACCCAAAATACGAGTCTGGATATCGCCGCGCTGGAGAATGCAACTCGCTACGCCGTCCGCTTCCTCGACAACGTGCTCGTTTGGAATGAAGGGCACCACCCTCTTAGTGGACAAGAGGAGGCGGCTGTCACAGGCAGAAGAATCGGCTTGGGCATCATGGGCCTTGCCGACATGCTCTGCAAGGTCAAGCTCAGGTACGATAGTGATGAGGGAATTGAGTTTTCCGAAAGGACAGTGGAGAAGATCAAGCTCTGGGCTTACGACGAGTCCGCAAACATCGCTTTCATGAAAGGTCCTTTCCCGGTCTTCGAGGCTAAGCGCCATTTGGAGAATCCCTTCTTCAAAGATTTTCCTCCCCGTCTCATTGAAAAGCTAGAGAAGAACGGCCTCCGCAACGTGACGCTCCTTACGATTCCTCCCACGGGGAGTATCGCCGCAATGGCCGGCGTAACGAGCGGCATCGAGCCCATCTTCGATGTCAAATACGTTCGGCGAAGCGAGTCTTTGTCCGAAAGCGTCTTCGACGTCGCGCATCCGCTAATCGCAGAATATAGGAAGATCAGTGAAAGCCATAGTGAGGATCCATTGCCGGCGTACTTTATTACTGCTCATGAAATCTCCCCGGAAAAAAGAGTTCTGATGCAGTCTGCCCTGCAGAGACACATCGATCAGGCGATAAGCTCGACCATAAACCTTCCCAACGACACTTCGCTCGAAACAGTTGAGAGAACCTATCGCACGGCCTGGGAGCAGGGTCTGAAGGGAGTAACAGTTTACCGGGAAGGCTCCAGGGAAGGGATACTTCTGACCGAGAAACAGGCGAAGAGGCAGGCGGTAAAGATAGTCTCCGCCAAAGTCACGCCGCGACCGGCAACCTTGAACGGAGTTACCGCCCGGGAAAGAACACCGTTCGGCACTGCTTTTGTCACCATCAACTACGCCAATGGAAATCCCAGAGAACCATTCGAAGTCTTCGTGCGACTGGGAAAGGCCGGCTCGGATCTGGAAGCAGATGCGGAGGCCATTGGAAGACTTCTCTCCTTGATACTGCGCCTTCCATCGCCAATGACGAGAGAAGAGAGGCTGAGAGAGGTCATCGATCAGCTTGAACTCATCGGCGGCTCTCGGTTTAGCGGGTTCGGCCCCGAGCGAGTCAGATCCATGCCGGATGGGATTGCCCGAGCCTTAAGCCGCTGGCTGGAAACAGCGATCGGCAACGAGGAGAATTTGAGCTTACAACCCGCAGATGTCGCTATCTCGCGCAATGGGAACCTTCATCAAGTAGCAACCACAGGTGATTTCTGTCCGCGATGTCGCCAGGCCTCTCTCATCACTCAACAGGGCTGCCTCCGTTGCAGCGACTGCGGTTACAAAGAATGCTGAAGGTATGACATGCATCCACTGACCAAAGTTTATGGTTTATCTCAAGCACCCTCCCGTAAAGCCTCTTAGACGCGGAATTCCTGGAACTCCTTATTTTATCGAGATCGGCCCAGCCCTCATAACGGTAAAAGTCCAGGGCTCTCGTCGCGCCGGCGTTTCGTTACCTCTGATGGAAGTCATCCGTCGACTTTCCACCCCTGAAAGTGTTCCAGCAAAGTTTCACGGGGATCCAATAGCTTACCTTGAATGGGTAGCGGAGAGAAAGAAGAGACAGCGGTGAACACGCTACAGCATCAGGACTGCGAAGAGTGCCGATTGAACATTGAAATCATTGGCGTGAACGATGATCTTATCTCAAAGCAGATCCTACAGGGAATGGAAAAAAGCGGCGAACAAATTGCTGTTCACGTGAACCGTAAGGGTGAATTGCTATCCGTCATGACCATCAAGACAGCCGATGTTCCACAAGCTCTGTCCATGGATCACGAGTTCGAAGTCAGATATAGCGAGTATCTCAAGGATCTCCAAACCGGCGAATCACTTGTCATGATGACAACTGAAGGGTCTAACCACGTTGGAATCTACAAACTCCCTCCCCGACCGCTGCACTAGAATTCGTTTTCTCCGGTTCTCCTCTCACACCTAGTCGAAAGTCACACGCGCCCAAGCATTTCCAAAAAAGGAATCAGGAAATCCTCACCTGAAAAACCATGTGCAAAGGAAACCTGCCAATGGCACAGCTTCAACAAGAATCCCCAGGCCGTTACGTCATGAAAGATCTCTACCTCTTTAACTGCAAGAGAGAGATTCTCGCGCGGAAACTCGAAACGCTGCCGATCAAGATTCCTCTGAAGTCCATCAGACCGGAAACCGCATTAAGAAGAGCTTTGAGCCTCAACCTCGACCAAAAGCGCTACACCTTTGAACAATCATCCTTCGAAAAGGTCAATGACAAACCGGTTCAGATCATATTGAGCCGCGAGGCTCTGAGTAGCGGAGACATCGACGCCACCGTCGGTAAAGCGTACGTGGAACGGGGACGGATAGAGGTAAACACAACCTATCCGGAAATCAGGAACTCCCTCGAAAACGGCTTTCGGTTTCACATGGAAACAGCCATCACGAGGGACCTTTCGGTCCTTGTCACAAAGTACCTCACCGCCTGCATGGGAATCCCGGTCCGGCCCAAGAACGGTGAAATCTATTTTGCCCTTGAGAAATACATTCCCGAAGTTCTTGAGCTGATGACCGTCATAGACAGCCTGGGCCAGGAAAGCACGATCCGGGTTTCACCAGTGGTTGGAGATGAGGTGCAAAAGGTGGTGGAGAGGGCTCACGATCACTTTCGAACGTCGGTAGAAAACTTAATGCGGCTTACAGAAGAAATTTCTGATGAGACCCACACCAAGACCCTCAACACAAGGCTCAAAGATGCCAGGGATCTCCTTGACCAGGCTGCGGCCTATGAGATCGGTCTCGGTATGGAGCTTGAGGAGGTAAAAGGGAAGATCCAGGAGGCGAAGTCGAAAATCGCCGAAAGACTCCTCGGAAAACCCGCAGCAAGTCGCCATCCCGAAGAAACCGGCTCATCCGCAGCTTACATGGCTAGCTCCAATGGTCAATTAGACCTGATCTGAAAACCTGAATGAGGAAAATTTTGGTGATCACTATGGGATTGCAGAACAGAAAACCCCGCACTCTTACCATTCAGTTCCACACTACCGATGAAGAGCTGGCGGATATTCACGGCCAGCTTGACGCTCTCGTGGACCGACTTGTTTTCGAAACCATGGGTCTTTCCCCACGCGTGATCAACCTTATTCGCATGGTAAGAGGACAAGTCGCCGTGGCTAGCAACTACATAACCCAAGCAGATTACGAGCAGTCGGTAAAAGACTTCAGGCTCGACTCCAATTCTACCGGCTGGTGAGAAATCCTAAGGAGAAGCAAAATATGCAGCGATTCGAAGAACTCAAAAACTATCTTCATTCGAACTTCGTAGAACTGGACCACGCCATACGGGCACTCCTCCTGGGCCTAACAGCAAAAGCCCACGTTTTTTTGCTTGGTCCCCCCGGTACCGCTAAGAGCCACTTGGCGGAGGTGGTTTGTGACGCCCTAGACCTCAAAGCTTTCAGGTTTCTTTTCACCGACGAGACCAAACACAAGGATATCTTCGGTATCCAGAGCATCCAGGCACTCAAAGAAGACAAGGACGTACTTATCACCGAGGGTAAACTTCCCCAAGCCGAAGTGGCTTACCTCGATGAGATCTGGAAGGCTAATGCGAGCGTGGTCAACATGCTTCTCTGGGCCTTGCGGGACGGAAAGTTCACCAACGGAGGACACACCGTAAAAATGCCTCTTGTCTTCGCGATCGCCTGCTCGAACGAGATCCCCGAAGACTCGACGCGGAGAGCCATCTACGATCGTCTTCTTATCAGAGAAGAAGTCAAAGATATCGAAATGGCGGAAAACTTCCGCAGGGTATTGGAACGAAGCGCCGTCCCTCCACCAACGGTCCCCACGGAGGAAATCGAGGAGCTTTGGAAATCCGCAGAAGGAGTGAAAGTCACCGACGATGTGAAGGAAGCTTTGACGGAACTGAGAGAGAAAATCCACGAGGAAGGGGTGAGAAGCTCGAATCGAAGATGGTTCGAATCGGTCAGGGTTCTCAAGGCCTCAGCAGCTCTGAATGGCAGGTCAGAGACCGAACTTCAGGACCTTGAATCTCTATCCTGCATCCTTTGGCACCAACCGGAGGAAAGAGTGACGGTGCGGCAGGCGATTCTTAACATCACCGATCCCGGCCTTGCGAAAGTGCTCGAATATCTGGACAGCGCCAGGGAGGAATTCGAAAAGGTAAAGCAGGAACAAGAACGCTTGAGTGGCAGCGAAATGTTCCAGCGGGCCTCTCAGGCTGCGACTGAAGTCGCGGCTATCATCGGCGAGGCGGAGAAGACCGCCAGGTCCAAAAGAGAGAAGGAAGCTGTGGAAAGCATTCGTTCCATACAAGCCAACATCATGCGGAATTTCCTGAAGCTCAAAATCTAGTCCATGCGTACCGAATCAACTAAGTTCCCCGATGGAAAAACGCTCTTTGAGCAGATGTGCATCGACGGCACACGTTTTCAGGCGCACAAGTTTATTTCCGCCGTCGAGAGTTACGAAGGACTCAGGGAAGCTGCGGATCAAGGTAGTCAAATCAAATCCAACTATCTCCCTCTTCTCTCTGACGTCTTCTCTGCCTTCTTTCAAAACAAGGCGAGACTTAAACAGAATCCCCCATGTGAGACTGAAGAGAATCGGGAGGTGATGGAGACAACTCTCGGGCTCAAAGAGTACGAGGAACTACATACCGTATCCAGGCTCGACTTCTTTGCCTCGGCAGCAGCAACAAGGGCATTCTCAGACCAGATCATAAAGCTCATCAAACAGAAAAAAGAGGAGGATAAGAAAGAGCTCAAGAAAAGGAAACCAAACAATGGTCCTCTGGGCATTGACCCTGACACCTTGCGCTGGGCAATTCGTAGATCTCTCAAAAAAGGACTGGAAGAGGCCCAGGAGGCAAAGCAAGCGGTTGAGACCTTCGGAAGACAAGAAGGAGGAATCAAAAGAATTCCGCTAACCGAGCAGTTCCGCCTCGCTGATCTTCTGGGGAAAAACACCAAAATCAAAGACATCATCAAGATGCTCGGCCGCATGAGGCTCGAAGCCTTGTCGATAAAGAGATCCAGGATAACCCACTCCGCTCCAATCAGAAGAGGCGTTGAAACGGTCGGCATCGAAGGGATCGAGAGAGTCCTGCCGGATGAGCTGGACAACCTCGCCATCGGAGACGAAGGCGAAGATTTGTTTCTGAAGAGACTTCTAGACGAAGATCTCCTTGCCTACAGTTACAAGGATCCCGTGGAGGAAACACATGGGCCGATATTGATTGCCGTGGACGGCTCGGGAAGCATGGCAGGTCAGAAGGAGATCTGGGCCAAAGCTTTGGCGATAGCTACTATTCTTCAAGCCAAAAAGGGAAAAAGGAAATCTCACGGGATCATCTTTGGAGCGAGCGAAGAGGAGATTTTTGAGATCGGCGTAGACAGGTTGGAGGATTTAGCAACGGCATCCTTCCACATGGGGACGAATTTCGGGCCGCCGCTTAGATGGGCTCAAGACCAGTTCAAAGAAAACCCGAGAGCAGATTTCCTCTTCATCACCGACGGGATTTGCAACTTAGACGACGAGCCAAAGACCACGTTTATTCAGGCGAAGAGCAGCTCCGGAGCCAGATGCTTCAGTGTTCTCATCGGTTCGGATGTAACGGACGCAGTGAAGCAGTTCTCTGACAGAGTCTTCTCTTTGACTACAGCACCTAATCCACGCGACGCTGGTCAGATCCTTTCTGAGATTTGACTCCGTCTCGTTCCGCCATTTCTTTTATCGAAAGCACTCCTCATGCTGATCGAAAAAGTCATCGATCACTACATCGAGATCGGCAAAAAGCACCCGGGTAACCCCTTCCGTCTTTCCAACAGCGGGAGATGCGCCCGTGCTCTCGCTTACCAGCGATTCCAATCTAGATTCAAATCAGAACCGATGTCCGCACGGGTCTTGATGGTTCTCGAAGAAGGGAAACGAGTCGATAAGTGGCTTAAGGAGGAATTCAGAAAGCATTGCGCAAAATCGTGGGGCTCGGAAGAAAAAGAGTTCTACATCGAGATCGATGGGATAAAGATTTTCGGCCATGCCGACGGGGTACCCATCCTGGAAAAATATGGGCGTACGGTCGCCGAGCTGAAAAGTATGTCCAATTACGGTTTCCGTAACGCTCTGCAGGGGAAGGTAGATTACGCTTACCGCTGCCAACTCAACTCCTACGTGGTAGGCGGAGGTCTCAGTAACACCCTCTGGGTCTGCTACCGAAAGGAGACTTCCCATCTCCTGGAGCTTTTCTGCTCGAAGAAGATTGAAAAGATCGAAACGCGAATCCTCACTCCCTCTGGCGGTTGGCTTCAATACACTCCCGAAACTCCCATCGAGGACGACGAATGGCAAAGAGCCGAAGTCACCCACCCGTTTGACCCAAAACTCCATGAACAAGTAGTCGAGCGTTTCCGTAAGGTCATCCATGCTACACCCAAGAACCTCCCGGATCGGGAGTACGGCCCCAAACTCATCTGTGAAAAGTGTGATGGCAACGGCTTCTATCTGACAGAGAAGAAGCAGATCAAAAAGCCCTGCACCGCCTGTAGTGAAACCGGCAAGATCTTGGAACCGAAACTAAGCTTCCCCTGCAACACTTGTCGGTTCAAAAAACACTGCTGGCCGAAGGCAAAACTACAGTTGGACGGAAGAAAGCCGGTATGGATTGTCCCAAGGGAAGTGGCGGAAGAGACTCCGGTCATTCACCCTCATGAAAATACAAACGGCCAAGAGGTTAGCGGGTCAACCCAGAGTCCCTTACCAACCAACCAGCATCCAGACGATGTCGAACTCTTTTAATCTGGATCTTTTTCGCAGAACCTACCAAGGACCAACCGTAAGGGTGAAACTGGTTGCAGCGGAAAATGCCGCCTCTTACTTGCCTGCTATTCCTTTTACATCTAGCAAAGACGTTGCAGATTACTTCTCGGCTCTCGAAGATGAACCAAGAGAAGTCGTCATCGCGACTTACTTAGACAACAAACATCATGTTCTCTCCATCGAAGAAGTATCACGAGGCACTTTGACTGCGTCTCTTTTTGAACCCAGAGCAATTCTGCAAGGCGCTCTTTTGACCAACGCCGCCGCGTTGATCGTCCTCCACAACCATCCCGCCGGTGATCCCAAACCGAGCGCGGAAGATATATCGGTGACGAAGTCTTTGAAACAATTATCCGATCTCCTGCCCATCCGGTTTCTGGACCACGTCATCATCGGCAGGAAGAGTTACGTTTCACTGCGGGATTCGGGTCATCTTTAGGAAAACCAGTTCAAAATGGAAAAACAAATGACCGACATGAATCGATTGCTCTCGAAGTTCTCCCTGGGGAGAATAGTCGCCACTCCGGAAGCCTTAGAAGCCCTGGAGGAGGCTAACCAAAACCCGTTTGAGTTCATCCAAAGACATCAGACGGGAGATTGGGGCGAGCTCTGCGAAGAGGACAAAAGGGAGAATGAATTTTCGGTTCGGAATGGTTTCAGAATCCTCAGCGCCTATCGGACCCAAAACAAAGTGAAGATTTGGATCATTACCGAAGCGGACAGATCCGTCACGACTCTCTTGCTTCCGCACGAGTATTAGTACAACGGCAACTCCGAGAATCAAGCCAAGAACGGACCAATAAGAAAGTAAAGTAAAGGTGCACTCGCAAGTAAATAACGTCTCTGGCTCGAACGACCGCAGTCCGTCCACTCTGATCCCTATTGAAGCGGAGGGATTTCACGCCTACGCAGACGCCTTTGCGCTGGATGGACAATGGGTCGTCTTTCTCTCTATCGCCGGCCACAAAGACGCCGTGAAGGCGATTAGAGCCACGCTTCTTACCAATCACTGGATCAATGTCAGCGTTCACGAGATTTGCCTTCTGCCCAGGACCAAATATGGCACTGCTGGCAAAGCTTTACCCTCGGGGGTAATTCATTCTGCGCTATTCATCAAAAATGATCTGGGTCAGCCGCAGACTTACTATGCTTTAACGGCAAGACCGGAAACCACGGATTCGGATCTCTTTTTAACGGCCCTCATAAAGCACAGTGCAGTTCCGGTTCATCCCAGCTGGAAAGCGTGGCTACATAAGAGAGCCGTTCAGAGAAAAGAAGTAGAAACTCTGATAACCCATGGAATCCATGGGATCAAAATTTCACTAGACGATACAAGCCTCGCCGAAGACATTTCCACGGCGCTCAAAAAAGGAAAGCTCAAAAAAGTTTTCGACAACGTCTCCCTCTTACCGTTTTCCAAGACATCCTCGCGTACCTAAAGGCTTCATCTTCCGCTTCGAGAATTGAGTATTCATGAGACTTGAGGCTCAAGCTAAGGCGGGATTCTATCCAACGCCGCCCAAAGTTGTTGAGATCATCCAGAGCTGGATTGGAGAGAAAAAGCCTGGTCTGCGGCGTCTTCTCGACCCCTGCTGCGGCACGGGAGAGCCAGCAGTCCAAATGGCAGCTTCCGCTGGATGTGACGCTTATGGCGTCGAAATCAACACGGAAAGAGTGCAGGTAGCAAAGAATCTCTTATGTAAAGTCGTTGCCGGCAATCTATTCAGCGTAAGAGCACGCCCCGGGGCCTTTTCCATCGTATATCTGAATCCTCCTTATGACTTCGATGCGGAAGACGGCCGAATGGAACTTTCCTTCCTCAAACATACTCTCCCTTATCTCACTCCAGGAGGCCTTCTCCTTTTCGTCGTGCCGCAGAAACGAATCACGACTCGAATCGCCCGAGTTCTTTCCGCCTATTTCGAAGACTTGAAAGTCAGAAAATTTCCCGCTGACGAGTTCCAGGCGTTCGGACAAATCGTTATTGCCGGGGTCAAGAAGGCGCGCGCCGACATAAATGGCGACGTTCTTGCCAGCTTGACTCAGATCCCAAGCGTGGATCTCCCTGAAATGCATCGAAAGGAATTTTCATTCAGTGTCCCGGCCGTCCCTAAAGACTTCTTTATCCGATCATCTGAGTTCGGCCCCGAGGAACTTGCTGAAGAACTTAAAGCAAGTTCACTCTGGAAGGAGCCTGCGCTCGGGTTGCTTGAGGAAGATGACCGAACGAGACCGGCCCTTCAGCCACTCATGCCGCCACGTAAAGCTCATCTGGCAATGCTGATTGCCGCGGGACTCATTAACAACCAGACACTGGAAGCCAATGGCAAAAGGCTTCTTATAAAAGGAACTTCGAAGAAGACCATCGATCGATTCGAAGAAGAAACCGAAAAAGGAATAAAGATCACGGAGCGAGAAAGAATTGTTACCGAGATCAATGCCTTTGATCTGAAGACAGGTGAATACCTCCAGATCGTATGAACATCCACGAATTCATCGAAGAGTTCCGTTCCGTCATCATTGCCAGCGTCGGGCGGGACTCCAATCCGCTGTACCACCCAGGGATTGATCGAAAGAAGATCTATCAGCTCATAAAGACCCTCCCCAGACGACCCATCGCAAGCCAGGTGGATGCTATTGGCGGCATTGTCCAGGCCCTACGCGCGCGTGATTCAGCCATTCTCGTGGGAGAAATGGGCTTGGGCAAAACCTACATCTCCATTGCCGCCGCAGCCGCTCTTGGTTTTGAAAAGACCCTCGTCGTCTGTCCGCCTCATCTCGTGAGCAAGTGGCGGCGGGAGGTGAAACAAACCTTACCTCAGGCCAATGTCTTGGCCGCGGAGAAAATAGGCGACCTCGAAAGAGCCTTGCACGAGAAAAAACGCTCTCTTTTTGTCATCCTGTCTCGTGAAAAGGCCAAATTGGGCTACTACTGGAAGGGACATGCAATGGGCCTTAAGAATGGCACTTTTGTCTGCCCCGGATGCCGAACACCGCTGGTGGACAGGGACGGTGTTCCCGTAGCCGACGAAGCCCTCAACCGGAAAAAGCAGAAGTGCAAAGAGTGCCGGGAGCCATTGTGGGAAGCAGACCCAAGAGGCCCCAGGCGCTTCCCTCTGGCGACCTACCTCAAGAACAAGTACCGGGGATATTTCGATCTTCTCATTTCCGATGAGTGTCACGAATATAAAGGCGCGGCCACGGCCCAGGGCATCGCTCTAGACCATCTCGGTAAGGCGGCGCGACAGATTCTTGCGCTCACTGGAACGCTTCTCGGCGGCTACAGCTCGAACCTTTTCTACCTCCTTTTCCGCATCTCCCCGGACATACGGAAGGATTTTAAGTTCCGGGATATCAAGAGATGGATGGAGCTATACGGCGTCCTTGAGAAGATCACTTTCGTTTCTGGCAATGACGAAGGACGGGCGAGCTTGAAAAAAGCTCAGGAGGTGCGCTGGCACGAACGGCCGGGAATCTCCCCGGCACTCATCCCTGAGCTCCTACCAAGGGCAATTTTCTTAAAACTCTCTGACCTGAATATCGCTCTGCCACCCTACCGTGAAATCGCCCATTCGATCGAGATGGAACCAGGCCAAAAAGATGCCTACCGCTCATTCCAGGAGGATCTGCTCGCAGAATTGAGAACGGCGCTTAACCAGGGCTCGAAACGGCTCCTGGGTGTTTATCTCCAGGCCCTGCTCGGCTACTCCGACAGTCCCTGGGTCCAGGAAACCATTAAAGATAAAGAGAGCGGCAGGGTCCTGGCGGAATCGACTCCACTTCCGCAAGACACACTCTATCCCAAAGAGAAGGAACTGTTACGGATCTGTACCGAAGCCAAAAGAGATAAAAGGAAGACCGTGGTCTACTGCGTTCACACGGAGACCAGGGACATCACGGAAAGACTCAAGAAGATACTTGGCGATGCTGGCCTTGAGGCCGAGGTGCTTAAAGCCGCAAAGGTGAAGGCCAGTGAGCGAGAAGAATGGATTCAGTCGTTCAAGGGAGATGTTCTGATAACCCACCCAAGAAACGTGCAGACCGGTCTCGATTTGATCCAGTTTCCCGAAGTCGTCTGGTACCAGCAAGACTACTCGGTCTATATCAAACGATTATTGACCGTGCAGAAGAGAAAATCTCTCTCGAAAGCGAGCTTCGTAAGCTTAGAGGCGTCGAAGAGGAAACCGACATGATTCTTCCAGAGGATTTGAACCTGGAGGAAATCGCTAATGAAAATTTACTTGAGATAGCTGATGAAAGCCTACAATCGAGAGTGATGAGTCCGGAAAGCCAGGTCGAAGGAACAAAGGAAGTTGTAGTCCCAACAGAATCCAGGCAGGAACCGATGCAGAAAAGAAGCGGCACCCGATCCCAAAACCCGACGCAACTTCTCTTGTTTGCCTATGTATCCTAAAGTGCAATTCTCATTTCATTTTCTCATTTTTATCAGCACGCGCCGATACGACTGCCACACCTTCTCGACATACTCGCGTTGTCGTGAGTCATGGGGAGAGTTATAAAGAGCTACACCCTTCCACCAACTTCCACTCACCCGCACACAGTGTTCAAGGATTTTTGCTCCAAGCAAAACATTCAATCGAGGATCTAGAAGTTCCGATTTAGATAAACCGAGTTTCTTCCCCCAATGACCCCAGTTGATCTGCATGAGGCCAATATCCACGTTGTCTCCCGAACGCTTGAGAACTGACTCGGCCTCGTCGCGTGACGATGGCAAAAACGGTCGCCCGGATACATTGATGGCGCTGGGCTGAAAACCACTCTCCACGTGGCTCACGGCCAGTATCAACTCCACTGGAATTCCCGTCGCAGCCGAGGCGCGCGTAAATACATCCGGAGAAAAGCCCCAACACTCAGTGCAGATCAAGACGCTGGATATAACCAGCCAAAGTCTCATTAGTCGATAGTAGGACAAAAACCCTGAAAGAAGGGGTCAAAAAATGGAACCAAATAACAGCGATTTGAGAACAATTTCACAAAAACAGGAGGGAGAAACAGTATGATCACTCAGGAAGAAGCAAAGGATTTCATCCGGCGTTACAGGGAAGTCATCCTCGAAACACCGTCAGGCGAGGTTCATGTCTGCGGGAGCAAGGAAGTTTATGAAGAGCTTATCGGCCAGGGAAAGCTCGCTTTCGGCCCTAACGAGCTCATCCACCTGCAAAAGGCGGCTGAGAGCGGTTCTCTGGAAACCATTGTGAAGATCAAGAGTTCGATTCCGGGAGCAAGAATCAAAGACATCATTCCGGTCGAGAAAAAACAGGAGCCGACGCAGAAGCAGAGCTAAACTTCAGCCATAAGACATCAGAGAATTGTATGGAAAACCCTTTTCTTCAAACGCTAAGTCTATACAGAGGCAAGAGCGCGCTCCAAATCAGCCCGAGCGCAGAGCTCGCCCTTGTCTTTGTGAGCCTGGCGCCAGCCATCCCCGGGATGGAAAACAAGATGCCGGACAAGAACACCAAGAAATACCTCTGGGAGAAAAAGCTCACCGCGAGTTTTAACTTCGAGGGAGCTTTGGAAGTCGCTGCGGCAGCTGCGGCACTCGCTCAAGGAAGAGAAGAACTGGTCTCTGGTTCTGACGGAACTCTCCCATCCTGGTACAGGGACCCAACAAAGACCGGCCGCGACGGGAGCGCCAAAACTATCGGCTTTTATCGTCCAAAGGACCAACCGAAAACCCCAAAGGTTCGCTATTTCCTCGGGATCACCGAAAACAACAAAGACAAGCAGGGAAACAAGATCGGAATTTCGCTGGAATACCCCGACCTCTTCAAAATCGCGCGCGTGATGGAGGAAGCTGCGCTAGCAATTCTCGGATGGAGAAGGGAGATCGAGGAAAGAAGGGCATCAAACGGACATGGTCCTTAGACGAAGAATCCCTGCAAAAGAAACAGCGGGAGTCCTTTAAAAATGTACTACATCATCCATATTGCGACTGCTTTCCAGAGTTTCAAGGCCACAAAAAGAGACCTTCAGGAACTCATCTGGACCAGAACACTGAACGATCTCAAAAAGAAAGACGCGTCTCACCCGCTCCTGTCCGCCACACTGGATCAATATCTCGCCAAACAAGCCGCAGATCCCATCTCCCTGACTATACTCCTCAAAAAGAAGATGGCACTGACACCAGAGTTCGGGCACGTAATCGGCATCGGAAAGGCACTCGTGATGAACGGCTCAACTCCGAAGCTCACGGTGGCTGTCGCTCGAATGATCGACGATGAGAAAGACCTCCTCCAGAACTTCTGGCAGAGACTGAGAGCATTCACGAGGGAACAAGGCATACCCACCTTTGTGACATGGAACGGTTTGGATTTTACATTCCCATTCCTGATCGAAAGGTCCACAGCTCTGGGGGTTGCGCCCCCTTGCGTCCTGCCGCGGGCCCGGTTCCAACCCTGGAAACATCTCGATCTCTTCGCTGAGCTCGCTGCGTATGACCCGCACCGCTATATGAGTCTTCAAAGCCGATTGAGCCTGTGGGGATTAAGTCCCAATGGCAACGGCAATGGACACCACTTGGGAAATCATGACGCCCTTACCGAGCAATGGCGAAGAGGAAATCCAAAGCCACTCGAAGAAAACCTAACATTCACGCTTGAAGCCATTCAGCGGATACTAAACCGTGTCGCCCCTTACTTCCTTGAGACAAGAAACAACGGCCCCAGGCACCGATGCTTCCCGTCGCCACCAATCTCAGAATCATAAGAACCCCGTGCGTAACCTATACGATTGTCGCCACCAACGCTGTCATCCACCTACTTGTCACCTGGAATACAAATTTCATCATTTCCGATAGCGTTGTCCGCACATTCGGTTTCGTTCCGGCTTCCGTCTCCAACCTCAATCTTTCAGCCATTCCAACGCTCGTGACGTCCATGTTCCTCCACGGAGATCTGCTTCACCTATTAGGAAATATGGTTTTTCTCTTGGTCTTCGGAAGACAAGTGGAAATTCAACTGGAGAAACTAAACTTTTTGGCTTTCTATTTCACAGCGGGGATCACAGCCTGCCTGGCTCATAGTCTTATAGAGCCCGACTCCTCCGTACCTCTTATCGGTGCCAGCGGAGCGATCAGCGGAGTGTTGGGAGCATTCTTCCTATGCAATCCCAGAGCACGCATAACGTTGGTTCTAGATCCCATCCTCATTTATTTCTTGCGCCGGCTCACGATCCGCCTGCCCGCTTGGCTTTTCCTGCTTGCGTGGTTTTTTCTGCAGATTTCCTTGGCTCTAAAACCGCAGGGATCAAACGTAGCGTTCTGGGCTCATGTCGGGGGATTTCTGGCTGGAGCGGTCATGGCCATTGCTGTTTACCATTACATTTCCGATATTCACTGCCCGCCGAAATTGCGCAGATGAGCGGCGATTTTGTCCCCGATTCTGCATCCCACCGGGGCATTTCCCAAAGTAAGATCTTGACAGCTTGATTCCTACTGCTTCACGCAAGTGTTTCGCTGCTTTCGACAAAGGCGGGAATTGCAAAGGGAGACTGCAAGTCGCGGGAGTAAATCAATTTGGATGCGGAGCTACAGGTATTTTTGACTCCTCAGGAAGTCGCGGAGGTTCTTCGTCTCTCCGTACGAACTATTACAGGAGGACTCTGTCGTAAGACTCTTCCTTGGATCAAAGTCGGCGGGAGTCTACGCATGAGAAAGGAAGATCTTCTAACGCATTTGAAAAGTAACGACAATGAGCGTGTTCTGGAGAAAAGACCGAAAGTGCTGGGCCTACGAATTCCAGCACAAGAAGCAACCCTACCGGGGGTCGGGGTTTCAAACGAAGAAGGCAGCGGCGCGCGCAGAAGCAGAAGCGCGGGACCTATTGAGAAGTGGGAAATTCAGAACAAGTATCCCGAAATTTCGTGAGCTGGCCGTTGATTATCTCAAAAAACTGAACACGTATCACACGCAAGCCTGGGCCAGCCAGGTACACTGGAAACTCAATCGATATTTTAAGCCCCTTTTTGGGTTAGAGGCTGATTCCATTAGCGCCGGAGCAATCCAGAGAATCCTGCTGGATCTAAATGGCAAGAAAAAACCCGCTACCCTAAACGAATACAGAAAAATCCTGAATGCGATATTCAATCTTGGGATAAAAAACAACCTGATCTCCGACAACCCGATCAAATACTTGCCGCCGTTTCCAGAAGACGACACCCCAAAATACATTCCGCCGGAAGCGAATTTTTTCAAGGTGCTGCAGGTTGCCACGTCTGAACAAAGGGCGCACCTGCTTTTTATGAAAAATACCATGTGCCGGATCGGAGCCAGCAGGAACGTAATGTGGAATGATGTGAATTTCGAAGAAAGGTGGGTGATGCTCAAAACGCGAAAGAAACGCGGTGGCTCCGAAAGAAGGTGGAAAGTCCCGCTTAACACCGAGCTGATGAAAGTCCTTACAGTACTTAAGCAACGATCGACGTCCGAATACATCTTTCCAAACAAACATCACAACCACCAGAGGCAGTATCCCAGGTACTTAAGGACATTGTGCCAAAAAGCAGGAGTAAGGCCATTTACCTTCCATTGCATACGCCACTTTGCCGCAACAGTTGCTGCTAACAGGAATGCTCCCCTGCCAGCGATACAGACCATATTGGGTCACGAGGATATCGCGACAACCAGCATTTATCTTCAATCTCTTGATGAAACGGTGCGAAGCGCCGCTGAATCTCTTGTGAGTCAGGGCGAGTTCTCAGAAAAAGTCCTCACCAAGTCCTCACCAGAGCCCGATCCAGACTGATCGGCGAGGTCTCAGTTCAGCTATGTTAACTTATTGGTAAGATTGACAAAAAGAATGGTCGGGGCGACCGGATTTGAACCGGTGACCACACGCACCCCAAGCGTGTGCGCTACCAGGCTGCGCTACGCCCCGACGGCGGTTTTTTGACTAGCGGAATCTAACACTCCCTCTGAGCTAAATCAATTTAACGCTTGATCGGCTGAACGACTTGAACTGTTT
>WNFO01004372.1_pt1 | contig 20377 bp, 20 predicted proteins | sample 5400251 | NCBI WGS metagenome assembly WNFO01 (sample SAMN13153354, study PRJNA577476) | soil metagenome | isolation source: 100 cm saprolite under Madrone tree | place: USA:California | collected 2016-06-14
TCTAATGGTCTGTGAGTTTTCTTCCTTCGTGAACCTTCGTGTCCTTCGTGGTTAATGCACTTGAGGTTGGAGCTATCGCTTAGGCCGGTACAAATCAGTGCTGGTTCCAAAAAACACTTCAGCGGATTGCATGATTGTCTCCGACAGCGTGGGATGGGGATGAATGGTCAGCGCCACATCTTTCGCGAGGGCTGCCATTTCAATGGCTAGCGTTCCTTCCGCGATGAGTTCCCCCGCGCCTGCCCCGACGATGCCGACTCCCAATACCCGCTCGCTGGATGGGTCCAGAATCAGCTTGGTCATGCCTTCAGTGCGATCGATGGTCATCGCTCTGCCGGAGGCGGCCCAAGGGAATTTTGCAACTTTGATTTCGCGGTCTTCTTTCTGAGCTTGCGTCTCGGTCAGCCCTGTCCAAGCGATTTCGGGATCGGTGAAAACGACAGCGGGAATGGCGTTTGGCTCAAATGCCACTTTGTGCCCAGCGATGTGCTCAACGGCAGTTCGTCCCTCGTGCGAAGCCTTGTGCGCCAGCATTGGCTCTCCGACGACATCGCCGATCGCGTAAATCGCTGGATCGTCGGTCTGCAAGTGTTTGTCTACCTGTATGAACCCGCGTTGCCCCACATCGACCTGGGTCCGCTCGAGGCCAGGAATTTCCGAGTTCGGCTTGCGGCCAACAGATACTAGAACCTTGTCGAAGACTTGCTCGCGTTGTTTGACATCTTTGCCATCGAAACAGACGCGTATTCCGTTCGCCTCTTCTTTAACGGCGGTAACGGTCGTGTTCAGCAGAATCGAAGCCAAACTCTTCTCCAGACGCTTGTGTAGCGGGAGAACCAGATCGCGATCAGCGCCCGGAAGCAGCCCAGCTGTCATTTCGACAACAGAAACTTTCGATCCGAGAGCGGCATAGACCGTGCCCAGTTCAAGTCCAATGTATCCGCCGCCGATCACCAGTAACGTGCCGGGCACATCTTTCAGGTCCAGTGCCGATGTCGAATCCAACATGCGTGGACTGTCGAGCTTCAGGCTGGGAATAGCTGCCGGCCTGGATCCCGTGGCGATAATGATCCGGTCGAAAGGCAGTTTTTCCTCGCCACCAGCGTTCCTGGCAACCCGCACGGTCCTGGAATTTTCGAAGCTCGCCTCCCCTCGGATATAGTGCACTTTTCTCAGCTTTGAGATCTGCCCCAAGCCGCCAGTGAGTTTGTTGACCACGCCTTCTTTGAACGAGCGCAGTCGCGGAAGCTCAATCCGAGGTTCGCCGAATTCGATTCCCCAATTCTTGGCGTGACGTGATTCGTCAATCAGCTTGGCAACGTGCAGCAGTGCTTTAGAAGGGATACATCCGCGGTATAGGCACACGCCTCCGGGATTCGCCTCACGGTCGATCAACGTGACTTTCATGCCAAGGTCAGACGCAAGGAAGGCGGCGGCGTAGCCACCAGGGCCGCCGCCTAGTACTCCGACATTCAGTATTGATGAGCTCATAGATCGACCGACAAAATTCTTCAACCACGAAGGACACGAAGGTTCACGAAGGAAACCAAGAACCAGCCAATGTTTTCCTTCGTGAACCTTCGTGTCCTTCGTGGTTTATGCTTTTCTAAGCTCCTATCCCTGCACCGACAACAAGAACGGCTGCTCAAATGCCTCCGCAATCCAGCGCAAAAATCGGGCAGCATCGGCGCCATCAATCAGCCGGTGATCATAGGAAAGCGATAGCGGCAGCACCTGTCGCGGCTCGAATTTCCCATTCATCCAAACCGGCTCCATGCTGGAGCGCGAAAGTCCCAGGATCGCGACTTCGGGATAATTCACGATGGGCGAGAATCCGGTGCCCCCAATCCCGCCCAGATTGGTAATGGTGAACGTACCGCCTTCCATGTCGGCGGGCGCTAATTTTTTGTCCCGCGCCTTCTTTGAAAGCCCGGTCAATTCCGCAGCCAACTCCACGATGTTCTTCTTGTCCACATCGCGGATAACCGGAACCAGCAGCCCGCGATCGGTGTCCACAGCGACGCCGATGTTGATGAACTGCTTATAGACGATTTCTTCCTTGTCCATGTCAACGCTGGCATTGAACTGCGGAAATATCTTCAAAGCGGACGCACAGACTTTCAGCGCGATCGCAGTCACGGTCATCTTGCCGCCAGCTTCTTGCGCCTTGGGTCCAAAGCGAGTGCGTAATTGCTCAAGTTCGGTGATATCGGCCTTATCATTTTGCGTCACGTGCGGGATCGAACTCCACGCCTCCAACATGTGCTCGGCGGTCTTGCGCCGCACCCCGCGCATGGAGACGCGCTCAATTTTCCCCCATTTGCTGAAGTCAGGCAGCGCAGGCTGGTTGAGGTGAGTCGCTTTCCTCGCCCCTGTGCCGGAAACAGCAGATGCAAGAAACACTTTTGTGTAGAGCTTCACATCGTCTTCGCTGATGCGCCCGCCCGGACCGGTTCCCGGAATGCTATGAATGTCCACGCCGAGCTCGCGGGCGAGACGACGCACATGCGGAGCTGCCGGAACCGGCCCGCGATGCTCAACTCCGGCCGCCCTGTCGAGGTCGAGCGGCATGCTGAACATGGCGACAGGAGCGGACCGCGGCTGATCCGGAGGCAGAGCCTGTTCTTCGGTCCTACCCTCAGATTGCATCGCTGCCTGAAATGTCATTCGTTCGTGCTCGTGCGATTCGTCCGTCCGGGAGGGCTGTTGCGCCCCCGCGCGAGAGGTAGCCCCAGGCTCCAGCGTAAACACAACTTGGCCCACTTCAATCTTCTCGCCTTGCGCCACCAGGACATCTTTCACAATCCCGCTCAGCGACGAAGGCACTTCGACTACCGCTTTGTCGGTCTCCAATTCCATGACCGGTTGGCCTTCCGAGACCTGCGCCCCAGGAGAAATCATCAGGCGCACCAAATCGCCTTGATGAATGTTTTCTCCTAGCTCAGGAAGCTTGAATTCCGCAACTTCTGCGGTTTCAGAGGGGACGACTGGAGCGGTGGTTGCCGCCGGCTTCTCCGCAGGTTTCGGCTGTGCAGCGACAGCTGCCGGAGCTTGGGAAGGTGATTTCTGTTCGGGTTTGCTTCCAGCAGTTGGCGTGATGGCGGCGCGAGCTTGTGTTCGCTTCCCTCCAGCGCCATTGTCAACCGTGAAGATCACCTGGCCAACTTTGATTTTTTCCCCCTCTTTGACGCGAACGTCTTTTACTACCCCGCTCACCGAAGAGGGCACTTCGACTACCGCCTTGTCGGTCTCCAACTCCATCACCGGTTCGCCTTCGGAAACAGTTTTACCGGGCGAGACCATCAGCCGCACCAGGTCGCCTTGATCAATGTTCTCGCCGAGTTCGGGTAGCTTAAATTCCGTCACGCAAACTTTCTCCCTGGTTTCAGCTGCTAGCTTCTAACTACTAGCGATCCGAATCGGCTTGCTAGAAGCTCGTGGCTAGCAGCTAGTAGCTTATTTAGCTAATCGCCGGATTCGCTTTCTCGGGATTGATTCCGAGTTCTTTGATTGCCTGATTTACGGTTTTGGATTCGATCTTTTTCTCTCGCGCCAGCGCGTGCAAGGTGGCGAGCACAATGTGTTTGGCGTCAACTTCGAAGAAGTCGCGCAACGACGCCCGCCCTTCACTACGCCCAAACCCATCAGTACCGAGCGAGATGAGTGGACGCGGCATCCACTGCGCAATCGATTCCGGCAGGACCTTCATGTAATCCGATGCCGCGACCAGAACACCTTGCATATCTTTGAGACGCTGAGTGACGAACGGCACCTTTGGAGGCTCCTGAGGGTGCAGCATGTTCCAGCGATCACAATCGTTGCCATCTCGATAGAGTTCTTTGTAGCTGGGAACGCTCCACACGTCGGCAGACACATCGAATTTCTCGAGCATCTGCTGCGCCTTGAGAACTTCGAACATAATCGCCCCGCTCCCAAATAGTTGTGCCCGATATTTGGAGTCTTTCTTGAGCGTCGGCTTAAAGAGGTACATCCCTTTCAAGATTCCTTCACGCACTTCGCTGCCGTCCGGCATGGGCGGCATGGGGAGCGGTTCGTTTCCTACCGTCAAATAATAGAAGATGGATTCCTGGTTTACGTACATCCGGCGGATTCCTTCTTGAATGATGACAGCAATTTCGAATGCAAACGCGGGATCATACGCCAAGAGATTCGGAACACTCAGCGCCAGTACGTGACTATGGCCGTCCTGGTGCTGCAAGCCTTCGCCAGCCAGCGTGGTTCGTCCGGCAGTGCCGCCGAGCAGGAAGCCGCGCGTACGCATATCGGCCGCAGCCCAGATCAGGTCACCGATTCGCTGGAAGCCGAACATCGAGTAATAAATGAAAAACGGGATCGTATTGATCCCGTGATTCGAGTATGCGGTTCCAGCGGCGATAAACGAGCTGATCGATCCCGCCTCGGTAATGCCTTCCTCCAAAATCTGTCCGTCCTTCGCCTCTTTGTAATAGAGGAGCGTGTCCATATCTACGGGTTCATAGAGCTGGCCAACGCTGGAATAAATTCCTACTTGGCGAAAGAGCGCCTCCATACCGAAGGTGCGTGCCTCATCGGGAATAATGGGCACGATTAACTTGCCAATCTCAGGGTCGCGCAATAGTTTAGCCAGGAGTCGCACGAATACCATCGTGGTTGAAACTTCTCGGCCCTCAGTGCCTTTGTAGAATTCTTCAAAATGAGACTCGGAAACCTGTTTGATCGGCTTGGAGCGCACCTTGCGCTCGGGCATGTAGCCGCCTAATTGCTTGCGGCGCTCCTGCATATAGCGAATTTCGGGGCTGTCTTCAGACGGCCGGTAGAACGGCGCACCGTGCAGCTCTTCATCGGAAAGCGGAATACCAAAACGCGACCGGAACATGCGCAGCTCATCATCGTTCAGCTTCTTCTGTTGGTGCGTGATGTTCTTGCCTTCGCCAGCTTCACCAAGACCATATCCTTTGATCGTCTTTGCCAACACGAGCGTCGGCGCGGCGGTGTGTTCCATCGCCGACTTGTATGCCGCATGAACCTTGATCGGATCATGTCCGCCGAGCCGGAGACGCGAAAGCTGATCGTCGGACAGATGCTCGACCATGCGCAACAGTCGCGGATCGCTGCCAAACAGGTTCTGCCGGAAGTAAGCGCCGCTTTCCACGAAGAATTTCTGATATTGACCATCGGTGATTTCGCCTAGACGCCGGACCAGCAAACCATCGCGGTCGTTCTGGATCAAGCTGTCCCAATCGCTGCCCCAGATCACTTTGATCACATTCCAGCCGGCGCCGCGGAAAATCGCTTCAAGCTCCTGGATGATCTTGCCGTTGCCGCGAACCGGCCCATCCAGCCTCTGCAGATTGCAATTGATCACCCAGATCAGGTTATCCAGTCTCTCTCGCGACGCCAGTGTGATGGATCCCAAAGACTCAGGTTCATCCATCTCTCCGTCGCCCAGGAAGGCCCAGACCTTGCCACCGGTGCTCGTTTTGAGCCCACGATTTTCCAGATACTTAATGAAGCGCGCGTGATAGATGGATTGGATTGGTCCCAAACCCATGCTGACCGTGGGGAACTCCCAGAAATCCGGCATCAGCCAGGGGTGCGGATAGGACGAAAGCCCCCCGCCCTCCTTCAAGGAACGCCCGCGAGTACATTCCGGGCGCCGCGTGACCTTGGAAATACACAATGTCGCGATCGCCGTTCTCGGTACGCGCCCTTAGGAAATGATTGAACGCGACTTCATAAAGGTTGGCGGCGGAAGCATACGTCGAAATGTGCCCGCCAATGCCACTTTCTTCCTTGTTAGCGCGGACCACCATGGCCATCGCGTTCCAGCGCACAAGGCTCTTGATCCGCCGTTCCATGTCCTGACTTCCTGGAAATGGCGCCTGCTGGCGGACGGGAATTGTGTTCTGGTAGGGTGTTGTCGCAGTAAAGGGAAGATTGACGCCGGCCGCCCGCCGAGCATGTAACGAAAGCTGCTGCAACAACCGTCCAGCTCGTTCGGGCCCGCCTTTGGAAAGCACATAATCGAGCGAATCGAGCCATTCCAAGTCTGGCTTCTCCACGCTATTGATGGGAACTTCCCATGATAGAAGATTCTCGATTTTTTTGCTGCTCTGGAGGCGGCCCAGCCCACCAAAGTTTCATGCGGCCCACTCGTCGTCTGAAACATCAAACTCTTAGAACTTACTTCAGGAGAATTCCTTATGCCGAAGCAAAGCAGCACCTCCGCCGATCACAAACCTGGCAGTGCCGAACCCCGGGTTCATCAACGTGGGCCCCAGGTCCAGCAGTACGGCACGGTTACACACTCCTTCCATCTGGAACTCGAACATCCTGTGCGTCTTGAAATGACCGAGCAGTTGAATCAGTTGCTGGCGGATTCTATGACTTTACGTGATCTTTATAAGAAGGCTCATTGGCAAGTTGCAGGTGCGACTTTTTATCAACTCCATCTTTTGTTCGATAAACATTTCGACGAACAGGTTGAAGTCGTAGACGGAATCGCGGAACGTATCCAATTACTCGGTGGGCTTGCGATCGCGATGGCGCATGATGTCGCTGAGACCACGCATATAGAACGTCCCCCTCGAGGACGTGAAGAAGTACCCGTAGTGCTCTCGCGGCTGCTGGACGCTCACCAGGTGATCATTCGGGGCTGCAGGAAGTTGGCTGAGCGTGCTGCGACTTTGGGAGATCAGGGTACCAACGACCTGGTTGTAAGCGATGTGCTGCGCGCTAACGAACTCCAGGCGTGGTTCTTAAGTGAGCACTTGGTTGAATCTCCACTAGTGCACGGAGAAGAGAACCTTTCGCACGATGCAGACTGACAATTGGGGTGGAAATCTACTTACGGATTATTTTTCAAGCACTCTATGTGTCCGTGTGCTCGACGATATGGGTCTGGCAAGCTGCTTCTGCGATGCCATCAGAACGGCACTTTCCTTCGAAGAGTTGATCTCTCACCTTGCGTACCGAGCGCACGCTGAAGTTGGGGGCGAACTGGTCGTTGGTTGCGAGTTTCAGGCGTTCACAAGCCAGACCCAGAAGGTTCACGGCAGGGCACAGAGTTACTTGATAAAACTTGAAGATCACGCGGTTCTTGTTGGAAAACGAATTAGCACCCAAGTTGATAGACCGCAGTAGGCCCCCGATGCTGGAGAGCTCGGGAATGATCTCGATTTTGTCGAAGCCTGAAAGAATGGAACGCAAACCGGCTGGGGTAAAGCGCCAGTGCTCCTCGTCCACGAAACGCGGCGCAAACGCTGCGACGCTGAGGCAAAATGCTCCTCCCGGTTTCAAGACCCGAAGAACTTCATTCGCGCCCTGCCGCGGGTCCGCGAAATATTCAAAAAACCTGGGTGGCAATTACTAAGTCAAAGGTTTCGGAGGCAAAGGGGAGTTTCTGGCCATCTGCGATTACGTTGACCAGCGAGGTTGGCAGCAAATCGACGGCAACATACCTCCTCGCACGGTTTGCCAACAGCGAACGATACGGCTGGTAACGACCGCCAATATCCAGAACCGTGGCCGCATCATTTATGGTGGCGAACCATCGCTCAAAGATGGCTCTTCGCGAGCGCAGCACAAGGTAGTTTGGATCGCTCAGCGAGGGATGTAGTCGTTGTTCGGCAATTCGCGCCAATTCGATGCTTTCGATAATATTCCACCGCCTAGCTGGCAGAGTCCGCCGTGCCGATAATTCATCTGCGCGATCGCGACTCGCTATTTCTCAGTTTCTGCTGAAACCTGATATTACGCAAAAGAACAGTCGGGGCCCACGGAGATATCCTGCCAGATGCTGATCCGGGCCGCCCGCCCGTATTTGCTCAAAACGGACACATTCTGTTACAAATTCGGAACAACTTGAGTTACATTCGGCGTAAACTGCAAGGTGCTCTGAGGTAAGTTGATGTCGCGATTTCCGTAAAGAACCCCGCCTTTTGTATTGCATTTTGCGACGCAAGTGATTGAAGAGAAAAGGGGCAACTAGATGATATCCGCGGGCCTGAATCTTCGCGTTTTGCGCGAGAAACTGGGCTTGACCATGCGGGACGTGGAAACCGCTAGTGAGCGCTTGGCCCGCAAACATAGCAATAACGAAGAGTACTTCATACCCATCAGTCGCCTGTCAGATATTGAAACCAAAGGTTTAATCCCCAGCATGTACCGGCTGTATTCGTTATGCGTCATCTATCGGCGTGATTTCCGTGAGCTTCTCGGCTGGTACGGCATAAGTCTGGACAATGCCGGTGCGCATGGATCCCAGCTTTGATCCCCGCAAGACGTCTAATTTTGGCAGGCTGGTCGAGCAGTGGGGAACGGTCCCGCTGATCTATCTAGACCAGCTTTCGAAAATAGACTTCACCTATGGCTACATTGGAAGTGAAGACCTGACTATGTATCCAATTCTTCCGCCCGGAAGCTTCGTCCAGGTGGACGAGACCAGAAGCAAGGTCGTCGAAGGCGGTTGGCGCTCGGAATACGAACGTCCCATCTATTTCATAGAAACCCGCGATGAATACGTTTGCTGCTGGTGCACCCTGACTCGCGAGGAGATCATTCTGCAGGCCCACCCGCTTTCCCCGGTAGCGCCCAGAGTCTTGAAATATCCACAGGAAGCCGAAGTACTTGGGCAGGTGGTGGGCGTTGCTATGAGGCTCGGCGAGTGGCGTTCCGTTCCCGACTCTTCTCAAGCCCCAAAAGAGCGTGCAGCACTGAACTGAGGTGACGCGCCGAGCCCGCCCCAGGATTGCTCGGCAGCAAGTTCTGCTGTTTCCGCGCCAGACCCTGCAGATACTGCTCCGTGTCCAAGCCTGCCTGCTGCGTGGTAGTTTCGACATCCGCGAGCAGTTCCCGCAATGGGGTGGAGAGGACCTCTGAAACCGCTTCTCGATGCGCGGTTATAAGTGCTGTTTTTGCAGGAGTTTCCCCGTAAACCTTGCTGAATCCCCAGTGGGAATATCCGCCCTTCGACTCTCGGAGGCCGGCCAGGTACTCCAACTTTCGCAGGCAGCCCGCTACTGCCTCCAGCGTGGTGCGCGAGAGATCTTCGATGGCGGATTTGAAGGTCATTTTCGTTACGTTTTTGGAAACTTTAAATAAATTGTGGCCGCCATATAAACAAGCATCCGCGGCCACATTATCACGGTGCAACCCCTACTTCAACCAGGAGTTTCACCGTGAAGAAAACATTGCTATTGCTCGCTGCAACTTTGATCGCATTGTCAGTCACCACCGCTACGGTTAGCGCTTATCCGCTGCCTCTCTGTCCTCCCGACAGGTTTTGCCAATAGATGAGGAATTGTGGGCTGCTGGTTCTCGGGGTAGTATTATCAGCAGCTCATGTACTTCCTGCAGCACTATCTATTGATTGGCCCCCATGTTCTATTGGGACTGGTTCTTGTAGGGATCATCCGGCGGAATTGGGTAAAGCAGCTACCTTTTTTTTCAATCTACGTTGCATTCGAGCTTGCCCAGTTCCTGACACTCCTTATTGTTGATAAACTCACAACTTTGTCTCTTACCAGCTATCGTTGGCTTTTGGTGTGCGGCCTGGGCATAAGCTATATCCTGCAGTTTGGAGTATTGTACGAATTGGCCAACGGTCTGCTTTTGTCCCGCTCAGTTCTTGCCCCGGCTTTGCGCTCTCTGTTTCGGTACGCTGCGGCTGTGCTCCTGCTAGCGGCCGCGACAGCCTCCGCGATTCTTTCCAGACTCGATTTAGGCCAAGCTGCTAACGTTTTCCAAGTGCTGGATTTGTCGGCCGCCGTGATCCAGTGTGGCTTGCTAATCGGGCTTTTTGTGTTCACGCGCGCTTTCCATATATCGTGGCGGGGACCCGCCGCTGGAGTTGCGCTGGGTTTCGGAATAGCCGCAAGTCTTGAACTTGCGACTGCCGCTTTGCGCGGATATTTCGGCGTGAGCGGTTTCATTGCGACGGACATTGCCGGGATGGTCGCCTATCATGTCTGCGTTGTGGTCTGGCTTATCTATGTTTTCCTTCCCGAATCCGTGCCTGCGTTCGCCGGCAGCGGCCTGCAAAAATCTGAAATTGAATTTTGGGACCAGAAATTGGAAAGGATGGTGAGGCGATGAATCTTGCATATGTTCTTGCTATCGTCGGCGTTCTCGCTCTGTTGCTCATCATTTATTTGGCAAGGCGCCATCACGTCCCCGGAGGTGATCTTGACGCACTGGCCGCCCGATTGCGCCCCATTGACGTTGACGCATTTCGGAACCTGATTGACGAGCGGGAAGGGGCGTTCCTGCGCGAGCTGCTTCCCGGGAAAGTATTCCGGCGCGTTCATCGCGAGCGAACGCTAGCGGCGGTTGAATACGTCAAGTGCGCCGCGCAAAATGCGGGTATTCTCATCCGTCTGGCTGAAGCCGCCAAGCAGGCCCCCGATCCTGCGGTATCCGCAGCGGCTGAGAAGTTGCTGGACAATGCCCTGCGGCTGCGCCTTCAAGCGTTCCAGGTTGTACCTCGACTTTATCTGGGGATGCTGGTTCCACGTACCGCGCTCGCGCCCCGCTTTGTGGCAGATGGGTACGACACTCTGACCCGACAGGTAGTCATGCTTGGGTGTTTGCAGTATCCGACCCGGGGAATGTCGTCGGGTTAATGTTTGGCGAGAACCATGATCACCAGGACCACGGGAAGATAAATTACTGAGGCGTGCAGAAGGCGGGTGGCATGCACCTTCGAAGCCGAGGTCATAAGGCGTAGCACTGGGTAAAGAAGAAACATCCCGGCCAGCAACATAGCCGCGGCGTACGCGGTCCCGGCCTGGCCCAGGGTTGTCACCGCAGTCATGCAGACCAGAACAACGGCAAATGCTGCGATCTCACCTCGCGTGAAGCGTGAATCTAGATCAAACCGTGGCAGCATGCAGTACCCGGCCCGCTCGTAGTCTTCGCGATACATCAGAGCGATCGCCAGAAAATGAGGAAATTGCCACAGTAGCAAAACGGCAAAAAGGAATATTGCCTGCCGATCGAGCGCAGCCGCGCTTCCGGCCCAGCCAATGAGCACCGGCATCGCCCCAGGAAATGCGCCTAACAGTGTGCAAAGCGGAGTGCGCCGCTTGAGCGGCGTGTAAATCAAGAGATAACTGAACAGGGTCGCCATTGCGAGCACGGACGAAAGCCGGTTCACCAACAGCGCCAGGTAGAGCCCACCCGCCAAGCTCAGCAAGATGCCGAACAGCAATGCCGCCCGAGGACTAATCCTACCGGAGGGCAGAGGGCGGTCTGCCGTGCGCCGCATTTGCCCATCCCAGACTCTTTCCATCCACTGGTTCAGGGTTGCGGTGCCGCTGGCAACGAGGAGGGTTCCAGCCAGAGTATTGAACAAACCAGCAGGATGAAACTTGCCGTGCAAGCCCAGATAATAGGCTGCTGACGTGGTCATCAGGATCAACAGATTTACTTCGGGCTTGGTCAGCCGATAGTAATCGCGGACTTTGGTGAGCCCGAAATTTGAAAGGTAAGACTTGTGCTGCCGATTCGGCAAAGCTGTCTTCATCTCAGTCAAACTAACACCCATGATTTGTTGTGGAACTCATTACGTCTTGTCGGGCCGACGTGAAACTCATGAACAGGGATCGGCGAAACCATTCATCATAGCAAGATCAAAGCCAAAGTGCGCGACAACCGTAAGTGTCGACGTGCGGTTTTCCCATTTAGGCGGCTTCAGCGAAGTCTTTGTTCTTCGCGCAGTTCGCCGCGCGGCTGCAGTGTCGTTTGTTGGCGCTTTCTTTTCCCTCGGCGGAGTGAAAGCATGAGCGCACTACGTACACAGCGCGCTGCCTGGTGCTCCCCGTTTCATCCCCGCCATGCAGCGCGCCCTGAGGCTCCCGGCTGTGTTTGCAAGCTTCAGTTCGAAGGCATGGTTCCGGTCTTACTCACGGGCGCTGCTGGAAAGTGATCCAGCTCTCGCCGAACTCTATATTCGCGACGCAGTTATTGTTATCAATCAGAAATTGCACGAACCGGACTTAGAGGACGATGAGCGCGACGCCATGCGGGCCGCAACACATTACTTAGAGTTGATTAAGAATTCTGCGATCGCGAAGCGGGCGTGAGAGGATCGGGACAGACGACGGATCGAACTCGGCGAAACTAGTTGCCAAACATGCACGATGCAGTTCGCCCGGCCATTATTGGCGAAGGGGAGAACCACTAGCAGTGACCGCGCGAGCTACTTGCGCCAACTCCATACGGGATTGCCCTTGTCATCCCGCAGAATCAGGGTGTCGGAACCCTTCACGACTTCCCGGGCGAGGATCAAGTCAGCCTCACCATCTTTGATTTTAGATCCGGTGAAGGCGATCTCGTCGCCCTTGGCAAAGGTGACTCCCATATCGTCCATGAAAGCCTTCGGACACAGATAGATATCAAGAACGTCGTCTCCGTTCTTGATCATCAGGTGTGCAACATCTTTCGGATTGCCCTTGGGCGGCAGCTTCAGCTCTTCCACTACACCTTTGAATTTTGACTCAGTGGAAGGATTGTACTTGGGCCCGGCTTGCGCTGCCGAGAATGCACTGAGAATCAGCAAACAGGTTGCGATTTGAGAAATCCTCCAACAGAGTAGAAATGCTTTGCCGGTATAGCATGAACACATGGCTTGCCCTCCCCGCAGCGGAGGACGGCAGCAAGTCTCAGACACTCTAGACGACGCGGTCCGTGCCCCGTGCATTTACGCATTAAGCCAAACTGCGCATATCATACTACTCTGCTGGTGAGTTCTAGCCATAATTTCTGGCTTCGCGGACAATGATGGGAGGCCGCTGGCATCCTGCGGGATAAGTAGGGATGAGGATTCTGGCCCAATGCGGATCAGGGACCGGCGTGGCGCGGTTAGAATGCAAGTATCGAGCGGGAGCCTTAGTTGGCCTGTGATTCCCTCGTGATCGCGGGACGGGCGCTTAACCCCCTTAACTTTACCCCGGCGTATTCTCTCTCAATTTACAGAGTTCACCCGATTGAGAAATCAAAGACTCATGGTTTGACATGATCTAGTGGGATGCAGGTAACCCGCGAGAGATTGGCCTTAACACCCTTCCCCTTTGTGCCTTATCTGTGTCCCCTGTAGCACAGGCTCAAGAGCCTCCAAGGTTCCCAGGGCCTTCAGGCTCCTAGGGCCTGGTTCCAGCTTCCTGCCAGCGGCTTTAATCGCAGCATCCGTCCTGCCCTGCCCGGGATCTTAACTAAACCGCCTTTTCTGACACTTGGAGGGTAATCTATGCGTGGGTACGAGCGTCAATTGCACTCGGCTAAAGCGGCGACTAGGCTGTCTTCAGACTCGCCTTCTCGGTGAAATGTGGGCCTCTATTAGCAGCGTCCGATTTAGACGGCGCGTGGCGGTTAATCGGGGCACATTTTCGAGAAGGAGGCACCTTGGCCTTGGATGCTGATTCGCCTCGCTCCGGGCCGGGCGCTTTTTGGGGTAGTTGGTTGAAAATCTCCTTGCTAGACGGTAGAGGCCGGAGCGAGAATTGGGTAAAAGGAGCCCGAAACAGCTGTCTTTCGGTAATCACCGCTGTTTATGCGGTTGTTAGGTTGGAGGCGCGGGTCGGAATCGAACCGACGTATAAAGGTTTTGCAGACCTCTCCCTTACCACTTGGGTACCGCGCCCTGCCGGATATTAAGTTAGCGTCACAGGCCGAAAATGTCCACCCGCTCAAGGGCGCCGGAGGATCACTCCAATTGAGAACGATACCTGGACCAACGGGTAGTTCTTGGAGCGGGAGACGGGATTTGAACCCGCGACTTCGACCTTGGCAAGGTCGCACTCTACCACTGAGTTACTCCCGCTCGGATGCCTGAATTATAAACTATGCACCTGAAGCATGGCGCCGCCGCTCTCTGGCCAAAAAATGGGCCAATATGGGTTTCAAAAAGAAATTGGTCAAGCCCAAGCGGCTTTCATAATGGCTTAACACAATTTTTGAGAGCCTTCCCAGTGACTACTCACTCTCGGAGGGCAATACATGAAGGGATTTGTCGTTGTATTTGCTTTAACTCTCGCCGTAACTCCCGCGCTTTCACAAATAGGAACTGGTCCCATCGTTTGGACATCTAACGGAACCCCAGTCGAGGCCCAGATCACCGGCGGCCCCTGGACACTCGAACAGTCGGGCGCCGCTGTTGGTTTGAAGTCTGCCGGTTATTGTGATTCCTTGGGAAACCAGATTGGCAATCCGGGCACGGAACGTATGCAGCCCTACTACTTCCCATTCATTGCCGGCGGGGGAAGCCACCTGCAAGGTTATTTCGACTGGCGGCCGAAAGATACAGATGAAGGAGTGGTGGCGGCAGTTTCAGAGGATGCCGGTTTCACTTGGACGTTTCAACAGAAAGTTCTGGAACTGCGAACTACCTGTCCGACCAATACCAATGCCGATCCTGATGGCGACAATGACTTCATTAGTCCCAACAACAGCGACAACGTTGACGATGATGGTCAAGGCCATCAGTTCGTGATGAACGTGGCCGGACACACATACCTGTACACTCTCATTCGCGCCAATGGCTACATTGATTCCGCGGATCTAGTAATCCATGATCTGACTCCGCAACCTGGTCTGCCACTCAACGGAGCCCCAGCAATGACCGATGCGCCAACCGACCAGACCCCCGGTCTGCCTGAGCCTGCGTTTCACACCACTGGCCTGTTGAATCCCGATGGAATCTTAGGAGTGGTCCCGGGCAGCTCGCCTCTGACCATAATCTACGAGCAGAAGATCCTTAAAGGTGACAAGTCATTCCCGGCCGCGCAACTCTGTGTCACAAACTGGTCGAGCTTCTATGCTCAGAACGGCAAGCTCAGTCCGAATGACGACATTACCTATCTGCGCCTGGCAAGCACCGTGGACGGCGTCAACTTCACCGACCTCGGCCCATTGCAGGGTCTCAACGATCCAACTACCGTGTCACTGACCGGTACCCGTTGGCTGGCGACCGCCGGAACCATTCTCAAAGCCACCAGCGGCCGATACGGTCTTTTGATTTCGGGCGGGAACTGCATTGATGCTGATTCGGACGCCTTCCACTACATCGGCTATGCCGAGTCCGGCGATCTGACTCACTGGAATGTTGTAAATGGAATCAATAATCCGATCGCATCGGTTTTTCCAGCAACGCTTTCGGTGGACGCGAACGGAGTCCCCGCGACGGGGGCTGGAACTTCCCTAGTCACCATTCCAGCGAGCACTCCGGTAGTTGGCAAAACCCTGGGCTTCTTTGCCGGACGCGTGTATGCCCCCAGTGGCACTCTATTTGACAACAAAGACATCACCGTACTATTTGCTGGATATCACACGCAGAAACCGAAGAACGGGCTGGGAGACTACCGAACCATCGGCCGTGTCAGCCTGCATTCGCAAACGCCGCTTGCGGCAGTAGGTTCGAGCGGGAACTGAGCAACCTTTTTTGGCTGAAGATGGGTGCTGGTGCTTGCGCCCCGGCACCCATGCAGGATCCTGCGAAGAGGGATCATCAAGACTTAGACTCTGGTCAATGCCCAGTCGCCCATTGCGGATCTTTTTCTGGCGCCACGATTTCGCCGTCGCGCATGTGGATGATGCGATCCCCGTAAGCGGCCGCTTCGGGATTGTGGGTGATCATCAGCACCGTCTGGCCCAACTCCTGGTTCGAGTGCCGGAGCATGTTCAGAACAATTTCTGAGTTCTTGGAATCCAGGTTGCCAGTCGGCTCATCGGCCAGCACGATTGCCGGGCGATTGATGAGGGCCCGCGCCAGCGCGACTCGTTGTTGCTCGCCTCCGGAAAGCTCGGAGGGCCGATGATCCAAGCGCTGGCTGAGTCCCAGAAGCCCAACAATTTTGTCGAAGTAAGTTGCGTCGCGGCCGCCATTCTTGCCAGCGATATCGATCGCGACCTCAATGTTCGATCGCGCATCCAGGGTTGGCAGCAGATTGAACTTTTGAAACACGAAGCCGATCTTGCTCTTACGCATGCGCGTACGTTCGGCATCGGAAAGTTGGGTGAAATCGGCGCCATCCACGATGACCCTGCCGGAATCAGCGCGCGTCAACCCGCCAATTGCGTAAAAGAGCGTTGACTTCCCGCTGCCCGACGGCCCCACCACGCTGACGAACTCTCCTCTTTCAACGGTAAAGGAAATTCCACGCAGCGCCGGCACTTCAATTTTGCCGATGTGGTAGGTTTTGCGGAGATCGATGGCCTCGATGATAACCGGCATGCGAAGTACTGATCTTACATCAAGGCCCGTCTGCCGGCTGTGTGTGGCGCGGGCGCTCCCGCCCGCGTTTCTTGCGGCTGTTCATACAAGTCGTGAATCAATGTGGTTCAGTTTTAAGCTGTAGCACTCCTACTAGCAGGGACAGGGGCATGGACCCGAGCGTGAGCTCGTTTAGGACCGCGCTTGCGCACCAGCAACAAGCGAATCCGCTCCAGCAGGTCGGCCGGAGCGTACATTCCCTTGGCAAGGAAAACGTCGGCGCCAGTCTCGCGTTCGTAGATCTTGATTTTGCCCGACAATAGGATTGCCGGGGTCTCAGGCGAAATGCCTTTTACACCATCAATTAATTTCGAACCGTCAATGCCGGGCATGATCAGGTCGGTAAGCACCAGATCTACGCCTCCTTGTGAGAACCGTTCCAGCGCCTGTTGAGCATCCGAATAAGCCAGCACGCGGTAGCCACGTGTTTCCAGCAGGACTTTTCGAATGGAGAGTGACTGCTCATTATCATCCACGCAGAGAATCGTTCGTTTTGGTTTCATTGCCCATCCCTAGCGCGCGAAAACTGCCGCACGCGAAAAGTTTTCAAATTGTGTGTTGAAAATCGATCAGAGCGAACTGAATCCTATCGGCAACGGAGGTGTGTGTAAAGTAGCGTGAAAGCCAATGCGAGTTTTCCACCTTGCAAATTCGCAAGCAGTGTGCCCACCCCGCATTGTCGCGGGATTCGTGGCCTGTGCATTCAGAAAAAAAGTTCTCCGCGCAAAACTTCAACAACATTTCCACCTACGCGTACATTAACCACTCTGCCATTGTGCTGCGAGGCACGAACAAAAATCCGGCTGGGACGTTTCATTTCGATGCCTTGCTCAATCAGGACTCGTTCCTCTGGTTTCGCGACTCCGTGTTCGACCATCCACGCCGCTGCACACCCCGACGCTGAGCCGGTCGCGGGGTCTTCGCCATTGTAGAAAAGCATGCGCGCATGCAGGCGGGCACCAGGGTCAACGGTTTCGCGAGTGACGCAAAAGAAAAACTTGCCGCTAGAAGCTGCCAGGTACTCCGACGACCGGGCATGACTGATCTGCAACCTGCGCATCGCACTCAGGCCCCTTAAGGGTAGGATCGTGAAGGGAACTCCGGTCGAGACCGTTTGAATGGGCAATTCCGCATCGATGTCTTCGACTGCCACACCACTCACCTCTGCGATCTTCTTGGGATCATGAATTTGCCCGAAGCTTGGTTCTGCCTGCGTCATCTCGCCGAATACCGGATGCCCGGCGGCGTCTTCGAAGCGAACTGGAATTGTGCCAACTTTCAAATCGAGCCGAACTTCAGGGGCACCCGAGTCTCCGCGCAAAACGAATGCTGTGCCCAGCGTTGGATGTCCAGCAAATGGCAATTCCTCTTGCACGGTGAAGATGCGCACGCGAATCCCACGGCCCTTCTCCATGGCCGCGTCTCTGGGGAATATGAACGTGGTCTCGGACAGATTCATTTCCCGAGCAATAGCTTGCATTTCGGCGTCGGTGAGACCGCTCGAGTCCGGGTAGACCGCCAAGGGATTGCCTTCCAGCGGTCGGGATGTGAACACGTCAAGTTGAATGAATGGCAGGCGGCGAGACGGGGAGGCCATGCGGACTTGGATTCACAACTCGACTCGAAGCACCACTTTTCTTGTGTCGAGCGATCGTGCCCTGTTTATTGATGTGAGCTAGGTTTGACCTCCCTGACTGCTCTGCGTATTCTATTGCCATGCGAAGGTGCCCTACGCCGTGTTGTGTTTGTTGTTGTACTCTTTCACAGCCGTGTGGCTAGGAAACATTTCTGGACCACTCGGCGCAAGCTGGGTGGGTTCTGATTTCTCATCCAGATAAATTGCAAGTCGCTGAGGATCCATATCCCGGCAGGATCCCCGAAGAATTTCAATTCACAAGGAGAACTCAAATGAGCACCGCAACATTGACTCCAGCCACCTCCAACATTCCGAGAATTAATGAGACCGCTCCGGATTTCACCGCCGAAACCACCCAAGGCTCTATTCACTTTCACCAGTGGATCGGCGACGGCTATGCGATCCTGTTTTCACATCCCAAGGACTTCACTCCGGTCTGCACCACCGAACTCGGCTATATGGCAGGCCTGGAGCCGGAATTCGCCAAGCGCAACACGAAAATTATCGGCTTGAGCGTGGATCCGGTAAGTGACCACAGCAGGTGGGCCAAGGACATTGAGGAGACCCAAGGCCACAAGGTCAACTACCCGATGATCGGCGACCCGCAGCTCAGCGTTGCGAAGCTTTACGGGATGTTGCCCGCCGAAAGCGGGAACACTTCTCAGGGCCGCACTGCCGCCGATAACGCTACCGTACGTACGGTCTTCATTGTTGGTCCAGATAAGAAGATAAAGCTTCAACTTAGCTACCCGATGACAACCGGGCGCAACTTCGACGAAATCCTGCGCGCCCTCGATTCCATTCAGCTCACCGCAAAGCACAAAGTTGCCACGCCCGCAAACTGGAAGCAGGGTGAGGACGTGATCATCAGCGGTGCCGTCTCCAACGAAGAAGCTCAGAAGAAATATCCCGAAGGCTGGAAGGCACCGAAACCATACTTGCGAATCGTGCCGCAGCCAAAATAGTCTGACGGTCGCGTCCGCAGCAAGCTGAGCCACGAATTTACGCGGACAGCACGGATTGTCTTCGATTGAATCCGTGTTAATCCGTGCAAATCCGTGGCCGATTTTTTTTGAGCGCTTGTGGCTGGCGGCTATTTATTCGGAAGCGCAAGGGGTCCGGTGACTCTCGCGGTCTTCAAAACCGTAGATCGTTATCTCTGATGGCGATGGTGGGTTCGACTCCCACTCGCTTCCGCCATAATAATGGCTGTAGAATCAGTAGTATACCCAACAGACTGATAATTTGTGCTGGTTTGTGCTATAGTCACCCCTGTCGTCAGGGGCTATATGGAAATTCCTTCCGTTGTGGTTTACGTTCGACACTCTTCTGATTGTTCTCACAAAAACGAAGGCGAATACTTCAAAGGCTGCCAATGTCGCAAGCATCTTCGTTGGTGGCACCAGGGCCGTCTCTTTCGTCAAACAGCCAAGACCCGTTCATGGGGAGCTGCCGAAAAGCTTCGCAGTCAGATTGAACGAAAATATGCAGGCGACCCTCTGTCAGTTCCAGCAGGGCCAACTGAGGGAAGCGACTCCAAATCCATCGCCAAAGCCATTGAACTATTCAATGCCAGCAAACGGAACCAAGGCTTAAACGCTGGGGTCATCAAGAAGTACGAGCGGGAGCTTGCTCGGCTGCAAGAGTTTCTTGCCAAGCGTTCGAAATTCTTCCCTGTAGAAATTCATCTCCACGATCTGGAAGAATTCCGCTCTACATGGGAAGAACAATATCCATCTTCGCTGACACGACAAAAAGTTCAGGAGAGGTTGCGGTCATTTCTTCGATATTGCTACGAAGCAAAATGGATTGACCGTATCCCTCGGCTCTCGGCAATAAAAGTTGATGAACCGCCTACCCTGCCGTTGACAGAAGCAGAGTTTAAAAGGGTTTTGGCAAAGTGCGCGATCAAATTTAACGAAGAGAAGGCTAAGAAGCTTCGCGCCCTAGTGCTTTTGATGCGGCACTCAGGTTTAGCCATACGTGACGCAGTGACGTTGGAGCGTGAGGAACTTGTATGGGACGCAAAGAAGGAAGTTCACCGAATCGTCACGAGCAGGCAGAAGACGGGCGTGCATGTCAGCATTCCACTTCCGCCCAATGTGGCAAAAGAGCTACTTGAAGTATTGAACGGCAATGAGCGGTACGTTTTTTGGAACAGGGGAGCATTCGGCGGGAATCCTTCCGATAAGCGGGGAGTGAACGGTAAGGAAACAACGGTCGTCAGCATGTATCAAACGGATTTGCGAGAGCTGTTTAAGTCAGCGGGCGTTTATTTGGAAGACCAGCACATGGTCAGCCATCGGTTGCGGGACACGTTCGCAGTCTCAATGCTTGAGCAGGGCGTGCCGATGGAAGAGGTCGCCCGTATGTTGGGAAATTCTCTCAAGGTCTGTGAAAAGCACTATGCAAAATGGGTGCAGACGAGACAGGATCGGTTCGATTCGTTGGTCGTTGCGACTTGGAAGAAATAG
>WNFO01003281.1_pt1 | contig 20372 bp, 17 predicted proteins | sample 5400251 | NCBI WGS metagenome assembly WNFO01 (sample SAMN13153354, study PRJNA577476) | soil metagenome | isolation source: 100 cm saprolite under Madrone tree | place: USA:California | collected 2016-06-14
CGTACTCGACGTCGATCTGCTCCGCGGCCGTCAGGGCTCCGCCGACGGTGCCCGCGTCTACCAGAACCCGGTCGTCGACGAGGAGCGCCGAGGGTCGCTGCCCCTGCCCCTCGCTCCCGTACGAGCCGAGAACCTTGATCTTCATGCGACGATCTTCATCTGAGCCCCTTGGGGCCTCCGATCGGGTCAAGTTTAAACTCCGCGATTCTAGTCTACCAGCCAAGTGGCGGTCAAGGTTAGTGACGTTGGCGGGCTTCCGGCCCTTATCCTGGGCGACCTTGCGAAGCACGGAGCCCGTGTGGGAAGATGCGGGTGATGATTTTTCAACAGATCGTCAACGAAGATGCCGGCTGCATCGCCTATCTGATCGGGTGCGGCCAGGCGGGAGAGGCCCTCGTCGTGGACCCCGGGCGGGACCGCGTGGACGACTATCTTGCCTGGGGGCGGCGGAAAAGCCTCAATCTCACCCACATCCTCGACACCCACATCCACGCCGATCACCTGTCGGGCAACCAGGCCTTGGCGGCCAAGACCGGCGCGCGCATCCACATCCACCCGGCGGCCGAGGCGGCCTTCCCCCACGCGCCTCTTGCCCACGGAGACGAGATAAGGATCGGCACGGTGCGCATCCAGGTCATCCACACGCCGGGGCACACGCCCGACAGCGTTTGCCTCCTGGTGACCGACCTTTCGCGCGGCGAGGAGCCGTGGTTCGCCTTGACGGGCGACACGCTCTTCGTGGGCGACGTGGGGCGGCCCGATTTCGGCGGCGAGCGCGCGGCCGCCCAGCTCTATGAGAGCCTGACCACCCGCGTGCTGACGTTGCCCGACAGCGTCGAGGTCTACCCGGCCCACGGCGCCGGATCTTCATGTGGCCGCGCCATGTCCTCCAAGCCAGGCTCAACCATCGGTTTCGAGCGGCGGTTCAACCCGGCCCTCCAGGCCGCGACCGCCGATGCCTTCGTGAGGGAGCTCATGACCGGCCTGCCGCCCAAGCCCCCGAACTTCGACCGCATCATCGCCAAGAACCGCTCACAGGCGCTGCCCTCCGTGGGCGAGCCCGAGCCGCTGTCGGTCTCCCAGGCCCGGGAAGCCATGGCCAAGGGCGCGATCGTGCTCGACGTGCGCAGCCCCGACGAGTACGGCGAGGGGCACATTCCCGGCGCCGTCAACGTGTGGATCGAGAGCAACCCGTTCGCGGCGCGCGTGGCGATGATGACGCCGCCCGACAGCCGCTTCGTGCTCCTGGCGACGGGCCCGTCGGATCTCACCCGGGCGGTGCAGGGGCTGGGGCGGGCCGGCATGGACGACATCGCCGGGTATCTCCAGCGCGGGATGACCGACTGGAAGAGCGAAGGGCTGCCCGAGGAGCGCGTGCCACAGATCACGGTGCACGATCTGGCGACCATGCTCGACGAGCGGGCGGAGCTCGTGGTGGTGGACGTGCGCGAGCCCTCCGAGTGGGACGAGGGGCACATCGCCGGCGCCATCAACCTGCCCATGGGCCAGGCCGTCGAGCGCATGCGGGAGCTCCCCGCCGACCGCCCCAAGGCCGTGCTCTGCGCGGGCGGGCTGCGCTCGAGCTCGGCGATCAGCGCGCTCCTGAGGGCGGGAATGAGTGGTTGGTACAATGTGGCCGGCGGCATGCGCGAGTGGACCAAGGCCGGCTACCCCGCGATCACCGGAGGACGCAAGCACGGAGCATGAACGAAGACTTCGACTATCCCATCATGTCGCGGGCGCTGATCCTGGGCGACAGGGACACCGTGGCCCGCAAGACCCAGGAGGGCCTCGCCCTCGCCATGGACCCGAAGGAATTGATCTTCCGGGGCCTGATCCCCGGCATGGACGTGGTGGGCGAGAAGTTCAGGCGCAACGAGTACTACGTGCCCCAGGTGCTGCTCTCGGCCCGCGCGATGTATGCCGGGCTCGACCTCCTCAAGCCCCTCATCACCAAGGCGGGTGGCGATGGGCAGTCGCTCGGCGTGGTCGTCATCGGCACGGCCCAGGGCGACCTCCATGACATCGGCAAGAACCTGGTCGCCATGATGCTGGAGGGCGCGGGCTTCAAGGTCCACAACCTCGGACGTGACGTGGCGCCTGAGAAGTTCGTCGCGGCCGTCGAGGAGCACGGGGCGCAGATCGTGGGGATCTCGGCGCTCATGACCACGACCATGCCCGCCATGAAGCGCACCATCGATGCGCTCGAAAAGGCCGGAGTCCGCGACCGCGTCAAGGTGATGATCGGCGGCGCGCCGGTGAGCCAGGCCTATGCCGACGAGATCGGCGCCGACGGCTATGCGAGGGATTCGACCATCGCGGTGGTACGCGCCAAGGAGCTGCTCGGCGTGGCGGCGGCGACCTGATGGCGCGCCCACGCGGCTGGGAGATCGTCGAGAGGGCGCAGGCGGGGGACCGGCTGGTCTTCGACGGCGGCTACGGCACCGCGCTCTTCGCGGCGGGGCTTTCAAACGGCGCCTGCCCCGAGCTCTGGAACGACACGCATCCGGAGGTCGTCCGCGGCATCCACAAAGGCTACTTCGACGCGGGCTCGGACATCGTCGAGACGAACACCTTCGGCGGCACCCGCCTCAAGCTGAACGAATACCAGATCGGCGACCGCACGAGGGAGTTGAACCTGAAGGGTGCCCAGCTGGCGCGGTCGGTGTGCCCGCCCGGGCGGTACATCGCGGGCTCGGTCGGCCCTACGAGCCGCCTGCCCGTCGAGTACGAGCCGCTCGGCGACACGAGCGACGAGGAGTACGTCGCTACCTTTAAGGAGCAGGCCCTGGCGCTGGCCGAGGGCGGGGTAGACATCTTCGCGGTGGAGACCATGATGTTCCCCCAGGAGGCGATCGCCGCGATCACGGCGTGCAAGGCGGCCGCGGACCTGCCCGTGATGGCGACGATGTTCTTCCAGTACGAAGAGATGCACGACCGCGACCGGACCATGTGGGGCGAGAGCCCGGCGGACGTGGCGAAGAACCTGCTCGGCGCCGGCGCCGACATCGTGGGCATGAACTGCGGCCGCGGCCCCGACCGCGCCATCGTCATCATCCGCGAGATGCGGGCGGTGACCGGGGCGCCGCTCATCGCGTACCCGAACGCGGGACTGCCCATCACCAAGGGCGACACGACGACCTACGAGCTCGGGCCCGAGGCCATGGCCAAGGACTACCCCGCGCTGCTGGACGCCGGCTGCAATATCGTCGGTGCCTGCTGCGGTTCGGGCCCCGAGCACATCCGCCTCATCGCCGAGGTCGCGCGCTCCCGCAATCGCCGGTGAGCGTGGCGCTCGACGTCCGCTCGCCGCTCCCCACCGCCTTCGAGGACCTGCCGCTGCGCGTGGACCGCGACGAGGTCCTGCGCTTCCAGGGCTACAAGAAAGGCGTGGACGTCCCGGACGCCGCCGTGCTGGCGCTGTTCGACGAGGCGCTGGCGCTGGGCGAATCGCTGATCGAGCCTCGCGTGGTCTACCGCGCCGTCGTGGTGACGGCACAGGGGCCCGCGCTCATCGAAGGGGGAGGGCAAAGGCTCCACATTCCCGAGATCGGTAGGCTCTGGGGCGCTCTCGAGATGGTCGGGGCGGGCATCTGCACGGTCGGGGAAGCCATCGAGGATCGGGTGCGCGAGCTGTGGGACGAGCGCGAGTTGCCGCTCGCCGTCATGCTCGACAGCGTCGGCTCGGCGGCCGTCGAGAGCCTGGCCGAGTACGCCAACGACCTTCTCTGCCAGGCCGCGATCCCGGTCGGCCTCAAGGTCACGAATCGCATCAGCCCCGGCTACGCGGGCTGGGACACCGCGGAGCAGGCCGCGCTCTTCAATCTCTGCCCCGGAGAGCCCATCGGCGTCGCGCTCAACGCGTCCTGCGTCATGACGCCGGGCAAGAGCATCTCCTTCCTCGTCGGCGTCGGACCCGACGCGCGCGTGGACCACTACTTCACGCAGTGCCGCCGCTGCTGGATGCCCGACTGCGCCTACCGCCGCGCCCCGGCCGCGGCCACGGTGCGCCGGTAGGGTCGGCGGCGCGCTGGTGATACGATGACCGGTGGCATGACGGACAATGTGATCCTCGTGGGCTTCATGGGGGCGGGCAAGTCCTCGGTCGGGCGCATCCTGGCCACCCGGCTCGGGCGCTGCTTCGTCGAGACGGACGAGATGATCACGGCCAAAGAGGGCCGGCCCATTCCGGAGATCTTCGCCGAGCAGGGCGAGGCGCGCTTCCGCGCGCTCGAGGATGAGGCGGTGCGATTGCTTGCTCTCAAACGAGGCGACGTCATCGCCACGGGCGGCGGGCTGCCCTGTCGCGACGGACGGCTGGAGGCCCTGCGCGCCATCGGCACCGTGGTATGGCTCTCCGGCGATTTCGCCACGCTCTACGAGCGGGCGCTCCGAGGCGGCGATCGCCCGATGCTCCACGGCAAGACGCGCGAGCAGGCCGAAGCGCTCTACGAGGCGCGGAAATCTTTCTACTCCAGGGCCGACCTCGCCGTGGACACGACGACGCTCAATCCCGACCAGGTCGCCGCTCGCGTGGCCGCGGCGCTGGCAGAGCGCCAGCGGCAGGCCGTCTGATGCCCGCGCCCTTCCTCGAGCGCTTGAGCGAGCGGCCGCTCCTCGGCGACGGTGCCATGGGCACCATGCTCTACGCCCGCGGCGTGCCGCTCGACGCCTGCTTCGACGTCTTCAACGTCAACGAGCCCAAGATCGTCCAGGCCATTCACGCGGAGTACATCCAGGCGGGCGCCGACTGGATCGAGACCAACACGTTCGGCGCGAACCGCTTCAAGCTCGCGGTGCACGGCCTGTCCGCGCGGGTGCGCGAGATCAACCTCCGCGGGGCCAAGCTCGCGCGCGACGTGCGCGAGACCATGGGACGCGACGTCTTCGTGCTGGGATCCGTGGGGCCCTTGGGCAAGTACCTCGCCCCGCTCGGCTCCATCGCGCCGGAGGACGCGCGGGCGGCCTTCCTCGAACAGGCCGAGGGACTGCTCGAAGGCGGCGTGGACGCTTTTGTCGTCGAGACCTTTTCCGATCTCATCGAAATGCGCCTGGCCGTCGAGGCGATCCGCGCCATCACCGACCTGCCCATCGTCACCCAGGTCGCCTTCACCCAGGACCACGTGACCTTCCTCGGCCACACGCCCACCGAGGTGGTGCGCACCCTCCGTGGGCTGCCGGTGCAGGTGATCGGGGCGAACTGCTCGGTCGGCTCGAGCACGCTCTTCGACGTCCTCGAGCAGATGCTGCCCGAGGCGGGTGGCCTGCCCGTCGCCATCCAGCCCAATGCGGGCCTGCCGAGCAGGGTCGGAGAGCGCCTCATCTATATCTCCTCGCCCCAGTACATGGCCGAGTACGCCGCGCGCATGATCGGGGCCGGCGCGCGCATGGTCGGCGGCTGTTGCGGGACGAACGCCGAGCACATCCGCGCGATGCGGGAGGTCGTGGACCGCCACGCGCCGCCTTCGAGCGCCGCGCGGGTGGCCGAGCCGCGGCGGGCCCGGCGCGAGACGAGCCCGGCCCCGATCCTGCCCACCACCGCGGCGCCCACTCTGCTCCGGCGCAAGCTCGACTCCGGCGAGCTCCTGGTCACGGTGGAGCTGGACCCGCCGCGGGGCCACAACATCGAGAAGCTCGTGCAGGGCGCCAAGCTCCTCAAGGAGCGGGGCGTCGAGATCGTGGACATCAACGACGGGTCGCTCGGACGCGTGCGCATGTCGGTGCTGCCCACGGCCATCCTCGTCCGCGAGGCGACGGGTCTCGACATCAACATGCACTTCACCTGCCGCGACCGGAACCTGATGGGCATCCAGGCTGACGTGCTGGGCGCCCACGCGCTCGACATCAGGAACATCCTCGCGATGACCGGCGACCCGCCGCGCACGGGCGACTATGCCGACGCCACCGCCGTCTTCGACGTGGACGCCATCGGCCTCATCCGCATCCTGAACGGGATGAACGAAGGGCGCGACGCCACGGGCAACTCCGTCGGTGAGCCCACGGCTTTCTGCATTGGCGTGGCGCTCGACCCCGCCGCCGCCGACCCCGTGCGGGAGATGGAGCGACTCCTCGCCAAAGCCGAGGCGGGCGCCCTCTGGTGCCAGACGCAGCCCGTCTACGACCTCGAGGTCCTGGAGCGCTTCTTCCAGCGGACGCGCTCGCCCATCCCGGTCGTGGTCGGCGTGCTGCCGCTGCATTCCTCGCGTCACGCCGAGTTCCTCCACAACGAGGTGCCCGGCATCACCGTCCCCGATGCCGTCCGCGCGCGGATGCGGGAAGCCGGCGACCGCGGCCTGCGAGCCGGGATCGAGACGGCCCAGACACTGGTTCACGGGATCCGCGGCGCCTATGCCGGCGTCTACCTCATGCCCTCGTTCGGCCGCTTCGAAGTCGTCGCCGAAGTACTCGACGCGCTCCAGTAGTCTTTCCGGGAGAACCCCATGGCCGATCTCCACGACGTCACGGCAGCCGAGGCCGCGCGTCGCATCCGCTCGGGCGCGCTCTCACCTTCAAACCTCCTGGCCGCCTGCCTCAAGCGCATCGACGCGGTCGAGCCGGTCCTCAAGGCCTGGGTGCTCCTCGACCGCGATGCCGCCTCCCGCGTCGCCGTCCAGCGGGACATCGAGGCGCGCGACGGGCGATTCATGGGGCCGCTCCACGGCGTGCCGGTCGCGCTCAAGGACATCTACGACGCCGCCGGCCTCGTGACGACCTCTGGGGTCGGGCCTTGGGGGCACCGCCGTGCCACCAAGGACGCGGTGTCTCCGCGACCCCACGGCGACGGGCAATCCCTGGAATCCCGGCCACACGCCGGGAGGCTCGTCGTCCGGCTCCGGCGCCGCGGTCGGCGCGCGCATGGTGCCCTTGGCGCTCGGCACGCAGACGGTCGGGTCGGTGCTGCGCCCAGCCGCCTATTGCGGCGCGGTTGGCTTCAAGCCGACCCACGGTCGCATCAGCGCGGCCGGAGTGACGCCGCTCGCGTGGAGCCTGGACCACGTGGGCGTCCTCTGCCGCTCCGTGGAGGACGCGGCGCTGGCGCTCGCCGTCATGGCCGGCCACGATCCCTCGGACCCCCATTCGATCGCGATGCCGGTGGAAGACTACGTGGGCGCGTTGACGGCGCCCACCGCCCCGCGAATCGGCGTGCTCCGGGCGCTGATCGAACGCGCCGATCCGGCCAACGCGGCTCAGATCGGCGCGACCCTCGAGGCGCTCCGGGCGGCGGGGGCGCACGTCGAGGACGTCCGTCTCCCCGCATCGTTCGAAGGGCTCCATTCAGCGGGCGACACCGTGTCGCGGTCGGAGGCGGCCGCGTTCCACCGCGACCTCTACGCGCGGCACGCCGCCGAGTACCCGAAGCACATCGGCGAGTCCGTCAAAGCCGGCCACGCCATCACCGCGGTGGACTATCTCGCCGCCCAGGCCCACCGGCGCGCTTTCCGTGCCGACATGGGCGCGGTCGCCGCGCGCTACGACGCGCTCGTCTCGCCGACGGCGGCCGGGCCCGCGCCAAAGGGGCTCGAGTCCACGGGGGATCCCTTCTACTGCGCGCCGTGGAGCTTCGCCGGCATGCCGTCGATATCGCTGCCCTCCGGCGCGGCGCCGGACGGTTTGCCGTACGCCGTTCAGCTGAGCGGCGCGCCGTGGTCGGAGGCGCGGCTGCTGGCCGCGGCGGCCTGGTGCGAGCGCGTCATCGGCTTCAAGGAGGCGCCGCGTGCTTGATCTCAAGATCACGGGCGGGCAGGTGCTCGACGGCACCGGCGCGCCATCCTTTTCCGCCGATGTCGGGATCACGGGCGACAGCATCAGCGTCGTAGGCGATCTCTCGCGCGAGCCGGCGGGACAGACGGTGGACGCGGCGGGGCTGACCGTCACCCCGGGCTTCATCGACATGCACTCGCACTCGGACTGGCGTCTCTTCGCCAACCGCCGCGCCGAGTCGAAGATCCGCCAGGGCGTGACCACCGAGGTCGTCGGCAACTGCGGCTTCTCTCCCGCGCCGGTGTCCGACGAGTTCAGACAGGACATGCAGGGGTTCGCGCTCTACGTGCCGCCCGGCATGGACTTCTCCTGGCGCTCGGTCAAGGAGTACCTCGGCCGCTACGAGGACGAGGGGCTTGCCCTCAACGTGGCACAGCTCATCGGCCACGGCACGCTGAGGCTCGCCGTGATGGGCTTCGCCCGGCGCGCGCCCTCGGCGAAGGAGCTCGGCCGAATGCGGAGCCTCATGGAGTCGGCCATGGCCGACGGTGCCTGCGGCCTGTCCACCGGGCTCATCTACGCGCCCGGGTCCTATGCGGAGACGCCGGAGATCGTCGAGATCGCGCGCGGTGCCGCGCGCGGGGGCTTCTACGCGAGCCACATCCGCGGTGAGGGCTCCACGCTTCTCGAGGCGGTGGCGGAGGCCATCAGCGTCGGGCGCGACAGCGGCTTGCCGGTGCAGGTGAGCCACATCAAGGCGGCGGGGCGGCCCCACTGGGGCAAGGTGCAGGATGCCCTCGCCCTGATCGACGGCGCGCGGGCAAAGGGGCAGGACGTCATGGCTGACGTCTACCCGTACACGGCGTCGAGCACGACGATCCGGACTCTCCTGCCCGATTCAGCGCTCGAGGGCGGGATCGACGCGATGCTGGGCCGTCTCCGCGATCGGGCAGCCCGCACGCGGATTCGCGAGGAGATGGCGCATGGTCCTGTCCTGGCCCGCGGCGTGGGCTGGGAGGACATCATGATCGCGTACGCGCCGTCGCGCCCGGAGGCGCAGGGACTCCGGCTCGACGAGATCGGCCGGCGATGGGGCAAGGACCCGGTCGAGTGCGCCTTCGACATCATCGAGGCCGAGCAGGGGAAGGGCTACGTCATCCTCTTCCAGCTCGACGAGGCCGATCTCCGGCGCGCCCTCGTCCACCCGCACGTGATGATCGGCTCCGACGGCTCGTCGCTGGCGGCGGCGGGGCCGCTGTCCGAGGGCAAGCCCCACCCGCGGAGCTACGGAACCTTCCCGCGCGTGCTCGGCCGTTACGCGCGCGACGAGGGCGTGCTGACCCTGCCCGTCGCCGTGCACAAGATGACGGGGATGCCCGCGGCGCGGCTCGGCTTGAAGGACCGCGGCATTCTTCGCAAGGGCGCCAAGGCCGACGTCGTGGCCTTCTCGCCCGAGCGCGTCGCCGACCCGGCGACCTACGAGGATCCCCACCGCTACGCCCGAGGCATCGCGCACGTGATCGTCAACGGGCGGATGGTGATCAAGGACGGCGAGCACACGGGCGGCCTCCCGGGCCGCGTGTTGAGGCCCGCGTCGGGTTAGAGTCGAGTCCGGCCGGGTTCTGTCGGGCGTTACGCCCGATCTCGTCACTCGTGAGGGGTCGGGGCCCGGCGGAGGTCTGAATCCACGGACACTTCACCGGCATCTGAAGGGGTGGCACCCTCCTTGCTGTACTGACTCGGCGTTTAAACCCGTTTCGAAAGGACTGTCATGACTCGTGTGCTGATGATCGATGGAGACCGAAAGCTGACCGAATCGGTCGGCAGGCAGTGTCTCGAGGAGAACATCGCGATCCGCATGGCCGACACCTTCTGTGAAGGCGTCCGCCAGCTGCTCGAGATTCCGGTGTCACTGATCCTCGTCCACTCCGATCTCGCGCATCTGCCGGGAGCGGAGCTGGGCCGGCTCTTCGAGACGGTAGCGCCCGGCGTCCCGGTGGTGGTACGGGTCGAGGCCGGACAGGGCATGGACGAGCAGGTGCGGTTCGAGCTCCAGGGTTTCCGGGTGGTGCGAGAGCCTTTCGACGTCCTCGACCTGCTCGTCAAGGGCGAGCGGCCGGCGCGCGTGGTGATGCCGAGTCCCGCGATGGCCGCGGCCGCTATCGAGGCCGCCTGCTCGTGAGCCCCAGGACCGTAAGCCCGGACCGGAAGCCCGGACCGGAAAAGTGATGGGCTACTTCGGTAGCAAGATCTCCGTGTGGCTGGCCGCGCTGGGCCTGGTCCTGGCCTTGGTCGGCCTGCTCGTCGCGACGGGCGAGTCCATCCGCCACCCCGAGCGCGTAGCGCCGCCCGCCGGGGCCGCCGCGGCCGACAAGCCGGCTCACGACGCGCCTGCCGACGACGTGTACCATCCTCCGGGCTCGCGGATCTGGATGACTCCGTAGTGGTTCGGAGCCGGCGGTTGCTGGCGGCCGCGCGGGGGCATGGTGTAGACTAGAGTCCAGACACATGAAGTAGCGCCGCGGCCGGCGCCCTCGCCTCCGATATTGGCTCTTCCGAGTATTGGGGCGTGCATTAAGGCGGAAGAGCGATTGAAGGAGATCCAGATGGCTTCGAAACTGTATGTTGGGGGGCTGTCCTACTCGACCACGAGTGAGACCCTGCGTGAGTACTTCGCCCAGTGCGGTACCGTCGAATCCGCAGCGGTGATCACCGACAAATTCTCCGGGCAGTCACGCGGCTTCGGCTTCGTCGAGATGGCCACCGCCGAGGAGGCCCAGCGCGCCATCTCGGAGCTCAACGGCAAGGACCTCGACGGCCGCAAGCTGACCGTGAACCTGTCGACCCCCAAGGCGCCGGGATCCGGCGGCGGCCCCCGGGGCGGCGGCCGGCCGGGCGGACGCCCGGGCGGCGGTGGCAGGGGTGGCGGGTTCGGTGGTGGCGACCGTGGCGCCTACGGAGTGCCGCCCTCCAAGAAGCCCTTCAAGTGGTAGCCCGCGTAGCCTAAGCAGCCCAAGGGCGCGGCGGAGAAATCCACCGCGCCCTTGGGCTGTCTGTCGCACGCCACGGCGGCCGAGGGCGCCCCAACATGTCACTACGTCTGGGTGGCAGATGGGCCCTTATCGGCGGCCGGTCAGCCCAATATCCGGTCGTAGCGGCCGTATTCGTGGGCCGCGTCCATGAACCACTTCACGATCTCGGGGCTCGACCGCGGCGGGATCTCGCACGAGGTCGAGAGAATGAAGCCCGAGTGCTTCGCCGCCGTGTCGATGCACCGCCGCACGTCCGCCTCCATCTCCGCCTGCGTGGTCTTCTCGAACTTGGTCGCGTCCACGTTGCCGATGGCGACGGCGCGCCCCTTGGAGATCTCCATGAAGCGCGCCAGCTGGTCCACGTACAGCTTCGGGTCGCCCTGCTGGTCGAGGTCGAAGGACACGGTGGTGAAGCCGCAGCCGATGATGTCCTCGTAGATCGGATAGGTCGTGCCGCAGATGTGCGTGGTGAGCCCGACCTTCTTGGCCTTGAAGTAGTCGACCAGGTCCTTGTGGTATGGGGCGATGAACTCGCGGTAGTTATCCGGCGAGACGAGGCTGATGGAGGCTGTGGGCTCCGAGAAGCTCAGTCCGATCCTGGTCTTGGCGATGGCGTCGCCCCAGATCTTGCAGAAGTCGGTGGTCACGCGCATGAGGTCGTGGATGAACTGCTGGTCCTCGAAGGTGTCGAGCAGCATCATCTCTGGATTGCGCAGCAGCATCGCGATGGTCCAGGGGCCGACCGCCACCGCGCCCATGGCGGCGGGCGGGGCGGCCTTCACGAGCGCCTCGCACTGCTCGAGAAAGCCGGGCAGGCGGGCCGTGCCGTAGGGGTCCGGCATCTTCAGCTTGGCCAGATTGGCCTTGTCCTCGAGCATATGGCCCTCGATCGATGGCACGACGTAGTCGGAGTACTTGACCTTGCAGCCGAAGGCCTCCGCCTCCTTGGCGAGGTCGTTGTACGCGAGCACCACGTCCGGCTGGTAGCGCTCGTAGTAGTTCATCATGGCGCTGATGGCCTTGACCGGGTTCGTGCAGTACTCCTCGATGGACTGCCCGTCGAGCGTGCCGGCGAACGAGGCGACGATGGGGTAGACGGGCACGCGGTCGGAGAAGGAGCGCTTGTAGGCGGCGACCACGCGGTCCCGGTTGGTCAGCGGCGCCTTGCCCTTCTCCGCGTCCCACAGCCGGTTGACCTCCATGTAGCGCGGGGGCAGCTTCGCCTCGTATTCCATGAACTGCGTGATCGGGTAGCGGATGCCGCCGGCGTGGGTACCCCGGAGGCCCTCGACGATCTCTTCCATCCTCGCCCACGGAATCGCGAACGCCATCTCGTGGTCCTGGGTCTGCCCGAAGATGCGGTCGCCCGAGCAGGGCAGGATGACCTGGGCTTCGCCGGTTTGCATGGTGGTGACGATGATGTCGGCGCAGACCGCGCGCCCCTCGAAGGAGGAGTGCAGGCGCCCGCCCCGCTTCCACAGCGCCGCCTGTGTCAGTCGCATCACTTGCGCCGGGTTGGCATAGATGCAGACCAGGTGAGGCTCGAAGGTCGCGCGGTCGAGGGGGGCGACGAGCAGCGTCTCGTACTCTCCCGGCGTGAACTTGTCGATGGCGGCCTCCGAGCGCTGGCCCGCCTCCTTCGTCTCCGTATACATGCCCTCGCAGAGCGTGCCGACGTTGTAGATGGGCAGCGGCTTGTCGAAGCCGATGGCCGTGATGCCGAGCGAGCAGATGTGGTCCTCGCGCGTGAGCGCGATCATCCACCCGTACCGGCGCGACATGTCGATGACCTGGCAGGACATGCTGAGCTTCTTGAAGTCCCGCGCGGGGCGCTTGGCCCGCTCGGGGATGGGCTCGCCGGGCTTGAGCATCCGGATTGCCACGGGGAAGGTCTGGGGGCGGATGTAGGTCTGCAGCTCCTTGTCCGCCGTCTTCACGTCGATCATAGCGAATCTCCATCTTCGACATGCCTCAGGCATGTCGACCGTGGGCCAATCAGGTTCGGGCGATCAGCGTCACCATCATTCCGCCGGACGCAGTCAGAGCCTAGGGTCCGGGTACACCTTTGTCAAGCAAGCGCGCGTCCATTCGGTAGAATGTGCCGCACCAGCCCATGGCCCGCTACCGCATCGTGCACTGGAAGGAGATCCCGTCGCTGGTCGAGGCCGCCGACGGCGACCAGACGGCGCGCGAGCAGCTCTCCCAGAAGTTCCAGGACCTGATCGACGCGCTCGCCATGCGTGAGAACGCGACGGAGGAGGACGCCTACCTCGAGGGCTGGGGCCAGGGTGAGTGGCTCGAGCGCCCCGGCTCGGCCGGAGAAGTCGCGCAGGCCGTCGCCGCGGAGCTGGAGAATGGCTTTCAGGCCCTCCTCGTGGAGCGTTTCCTGCCCAAGCCCGGCTAGCCGCGGCGAGCCCGCTTTGGGGCCTGGGGCGGCACGGCTGCCCGTGGGAGGGGACGATGATTGCGTCCCCCGCTGGCGACGCCTATAATCCCGCCAGCCAATGAAGGCCAGGGAACTGCTTGCCGCTTGCTTCCTCTTCTTCGGGACCCTGCTCCTCTGGCCTCTGCTCACCATCGCCAACCGTCCGGTGCTCATCGCAGGCGTGCCGGCCCTCGCCCTATATCTTTTCACGGTGTGGGCGGTCATCGTCGCGGTGCTGGTCGTTGTTGCCATACGCGCCCGTCCGCTGGAGGACGACGAGTGAGCTGGCTGAGCCAGCCGACCCTACTGGCCATCCTCCTCGGCTACCTCATCTTCCTGTTCCTCGTCGCCACCGCTGGCGAGACCTTCGCGCATCGCCTGAGCCACCCGCGAATCCGCACCGTCACATACGTCCTCGCCGCCTCTGTCTACTGCACGGCGTGGACCTTCTACGGCAGCGTGGGCCTGGCGGCCAACCGGGGCCTCGAGTTCCTGACGATCTACCTGGGCCCCGCCTGCGTGGCGCTGCTCTGGCCTCTCCTGTTGGCCAAGCTGGTGCGGGTGTCCAAGGAGCAGCGCATCACGTCGATCTCGGACTTCATTTCGAGCCGCTACGGCAAGTCGGCGAACCTCGGCACCCTCGTCGCGGTGCTCGTGGTCGCCGGCATGATCCCGTACATCGCGCTCCAACTCCGCGCGGTGTCCGCCTCCTTCACCATGATCTTGCAGGAGGGGTCGGTCCTCAACGTCTTCGACCCGACCCTGCTCGTGGCGGTGACGCTGGCCTTCTTCGGCATCCTCTTCGGCGCGCGAAACCTCGACTTCACCAAGCAGCAGACCGGCTTGATGACGGCGGTGGCGGTCGAATCCGTCGTCAAGCTGGTCGCCTTCCTGGCCGTCGGCATCTACGTCACGTGGGGTCTCTTCGGCGGGGCCGGCGAGATCTTCGGCCGCATCGCCGCGGACCCGCAGTGGTCGCGCCTGCTGACCATCGACCAGCCGCAGACGGCTTCGTACGCGCGGTGGGCGGCCATGCTGCTGATCTCCATGATGGCCGTCATGTTCCTGCCTCGGCAGTTTCACGTGCTCGTCGTCCAGAACCCGCGCGAGCGGGACGTCAACGCCGTCGCCTGGAGCTTCCCGCTCTACCTGCTGCTCATCAACCTCTTCGTGCTGCCCATCGCCTTCGCGGGGTTGATCGTCTTCCCGGAGTCGGCGGCCCAGGCCGACGGCTTCATCCTTCGCCTCCCGCTACACTTCGACAGCCACCTCGTCTCGGTCGTCGTGTTCCTGGGCGGGTTCTCGGCCGCCACCGCCATGATCGTGGTGGAATCGCTCGCGCTCTCGAAGATGATCACCAACGACATCATCCTGCCCATGCTGCTGCGGCGGCGCCAGATGGAGGATATCTACTGGGTGACCCTCTTCTACACTCGCGTGGCCATGCTCGCGGTCGTGGGCCTGGGCTTCGCGTGGGCCCGGATGGAGCGCGGCCAGCTGCTGCTCGTCGAGATGGGGCTGCTGTCCTTCATTGCGGTCACCCAGTGCGCCCCCGCCATCCTGCTGGGCCTGTACTGGCGGCGCGGCAACCGCCGGGGCGCCGCCGCGGGCATTTCGGCGGGGTTCGCGCTGTGGGCCTACACGCTCATCATTCCCGCGCTGGTCAAGGAGGGTCTGGTCTCACCGTCGGTCCTGGCCGATGGGCCGCTGGGCCTCGCCTGGCTGAGACCGACCGCGCTCTTTGGCCTGACGGGCCTGGACACGACGACCCACGGGATTTTCTGGTCGCTGTTCGTCAACCTCGCGCTGTTCGTGCTCGTGTCGCTCTTCACCGAGCAGGACGCAGACGATCGCGCGCAGGCTGCTGCCTTCGTGGGCGCTCCCGGGGACGACCGGCAGCCGGCGGGGGCGCCGGCCATCCTGTCGGCGACCGAGATCGAGCGCCTCGTGCACCACTACGTGGGTGACGTCGAGGCGGAGGGGATCGTGAGGGAACTCTTCCGCGGCAGGGCCCCGGCGGAGCTCTCGGTGCCGGAGCTGCTCGAGCTGCGCATCCGCTTCGAGCGGCTGCTCGCGGCCTCCCTCGGCGCCGCCGCCGCGCGCATGATCGTGGAAGACCGCTTCACGATCTCCAAGGACGAGGCGCAGGAGCTCGTCACCTCGTTCCAGCATATGCAGGAGTCGCTGCGCCTGACGGAGGAGGAGGTGCGGCGGGGCGAGCGCCTGCTGGCCTCGGTGGTCCAGAGCGTGGACGACTGCATCTTCACCACGGGCGTGGATGGCCGTCTCGTCACCATGAACCCCGCCGGCCAGCGCCTCCTCGGCTACCGGGGACGCCGGCTCGGACGCATCGGCTTCCAGGACCTGCTCGGACCGGAGGAGCGCGCCCGGGCGGCCAAGGCCATCGTGCCCGCGGTGGAGGCGGGGCAGGGCTGGAGCGGGCAGGTGACGGGGCGGACGGCCAAGGGCCAGGTCTTCCCCGCCCACCTTTCGGTGCGCTGCATCTTCGACGCCGCCGGACAGATCATCGGCACCGTCGGCGTGCTCCGCGACCTCACCGAGCAGGTCGAGACCCAGCGCCGGCTCATCCAGCGTGAGAAGCTGGCCTCGCTGGGCGAGATGGCGGCGGGTGTCGCCCACGAGATCAGAAACCCCCTCGGCGGCATCAAGATGGCGACAAACCTCCTCTCGTCGGGAGAGCTTGGCGGCGGCGCGCTGTCGAAGGAAATGGCGCGCTCCATTCTGTCCGGCATCGTCGAGATCGAGCGCATCATCAACAGCCTGCTCGACTTCACCCGTGACACCAAGCTCGAGCGCGGAGAGTACGAGGTGGCCCGTGTCCTCGATCCCGTGGTGGAGGCGATGGCGGCCGAAGGACACGCTCGCGGTGTCGAGGTCAGCTACGGCCGCGTGGACCGGGAGGTCGCGGCCTCGGCCGACGGCCAGCGCCTGCGCCAGGTGTTCGCCAACGTCCTGAAGAACGCCCTGGAGGCCATCGACCCGCGGCGCGCCGACGGCCGCGTGGTGGTCAATCTCCTCTCCGAGGAGGACCGCGCCGTGGTGGAAGTCATCGACAACGGCGCCGGCATCGCCCCCGAAGACCGGGAAAAGATCTTCTTGCCGTTCTTCACCACGAAGCCCTCGGGCACCGGCCTCGGCATGGCCATCGTCAAGAAGATCGTGGACCTCCACGCAGGCGAGGTCAGTATCGAGAGCGCGCCCGGGCGCGGGACGCGCGTTCGTGTCTCGTTGCCGGCCGTTACGATCGCGCAATCTCTAGCAGGAGGGACATCATGAAGCAACGGCTGCTGCTGGTCGACGACGACGAGGTCTTCCTCCGCCCGCTGCACCGCACGCTCGAGCTGGCGGGCTACGAGGTGCTGCCGGTCCAGAGCGGCGAGGAGGGCCTGGACACGCTCAAGGTCGAAGACGTGGACCTGGTGCTGACCGACCGGCGGCTTCCCGGCATGGACGGGGTCGCTCTCGTGCGCCAGGTCAAGACCGATCACCCCGATCTGGCGGTGGTGGTCATGACGGCCTACGGGACCATCGAGTCGGCGGTCGAGGCGATGCGGCTGGGCGCGGAGGACTACCTCGTCAAGCCCTTCGAGACGGCCGAGATGCTGCTCGTGATCCGCCGGGCGATCGAGTTCCAGGCGCTGAAGTCGGCCAACCGCCGATCCATCCGTCGCAACCAGGAGCGGTTCACCTTCCGGAAAGTGGTCGCGAAGAGCGGGGCCATGCAATCGGTCTTCGAGACGCTGCGCTCCGTGGTGGACCTGGACACGACCGTGCTGATCCACGGCGAGACGGGAGTGGGCAAGGAGCTGCTCGCGCGGTCCGTGCACTACTCCGGAGTCCGCCGGGACCGCCCGTTCGTGGCCGTCAACTGCGCCGCGATCCCCGAGGAGCTGTTCGAGTCGGAGCTCTTCGGGTCGCGCAAGGGCGCGTTCACCGGCGCCAGCGAGCACCGTCGCGGGCATTTCCAGATGGCCCACGGCGGCACCCTCCTCCTGGACGAGATCGGCGAGATGCCGCTGCACCTGCAGAGCAAGCTCCTGCGCGCGATCGAGGAGAAGAAGGTCACCTCGGTGGGCGCGGACCGGCCGGTGGACATCGACGTGCGCTTCATCGTCACGACCAACAAGGACCTCCAGGCCGAGGTCGAGCGCGGGGCATTTCGCCGCGATCTCTTCTATCGCCTGTCCGTGATGCCGGTGCGGGTGCCCGCCCTGCGCGAGCGGCCCGAAGACATCCCGCTCCTCGCCCAGCACTTTCTCGAGGAGGCCGGCCGGCGGCTCAAGCGGGCGGTGAGGGGCATCGTCCCGGACAGCCTCCAGGCTCTGGTGCGCTACCCATGGCCGGGCAACGTGCGCGAGCTCGAGAACGTCATCGAGCGCGCCGTCATCGTCTCCAGGGAGGATGTCCTGACCGGGCTCGAGCGCTTCCTCGGTGGGCCGGCGGGCGCGCACGCGCCGGTGGACCTATCGCTGCCGTTCCGAGACGCGAAGGCGCGGGTGGTCGAGGAGTTCGAGCGCGCCTACGTGGCGGGGCTGCTCGAGGCCAATGGTGGCAAGCTGACGGCGGCCGCCAAACACGCCGACATGGACCCAAAGAACTTCTCCGACAAGATGGCCCGCTATGGCCTCCGCCGGCAGGGATCGGAGCCGAGCGACGGCGGGGGGCGCGCGACTTGAAGTCCGTGGGGACTTGGTTTAGAAGATAGCGGGCGCGGTCGCGCGCCGATCCCGACTCCACCCTTGACGGAGAGGCACCCCAGACATGGCGACCAAGGCGGCGGGCGGCGGCAGTAACATCGAGGCCCTCTTCAAAGAGAAGCGCAAGTTCCCCCCGCCCAAGGAGTTCGTCAAGCGGGCCAACGTCAACCGCGCCTCGATCTATGCTCAGGCCGCGAAAAATCCCGTCAAGTTCTGGGAGGGCTTTGCCAAAGAGCTCGACTGGTTCAAGCCGTGGAAGAAGGCGCTGGAATGGAAGGTGCCCTACGCCAAGTGGTTCGTCGGTGGCAAGCTCAACGTCTCCTACAACTGCCTCGACCGGCACATCACGACGGCCCGTCGCACGAAGGCCGCCCTCATCTGGGAGGGCGAGCCCGGCGACACCCGGACGCTGACCTACTGGGACCTGTACCGCGAGGTGAATCGCTTCGCCAGCGCGCTCCGGCGGGCCGGCGTCAAGCGGGGCGACCGCGTCACCATCTACATGCCCATGGTGCCGGAGACGGCCATCGCCATGCTGGCGTGCACTCGTATCGGAGCTCCCCACAGCGTGATCTTCGGCGGCTTCGCGCCCGAGGCCATTCGCGAGCGGATCCACGACGCGCAGTCGACCGTGCTGCTCACGGCGGACGGCGGGTGGCGTCGCGGTGGCATCGTGCCGCTCAAGAAGAACGTGGATGAGGCGCTCAAAGAGTGCCCCGACGTGGGGACCGTGGTCGTGCTCAAGCGTACCGGCCAGCCCGTCGACATGCAGGCCGGCCGCGACGTCTGGTGGGACGACTTCTGCAAGGGAGCCGACGCCTACTGCGCTCCGGAAAAGATGGACGCGGAAGACATGCTGTACCTGCTCTACACCTCGGGCTCGACCGGCAAGCCCAAGGGCATCGTGCACACGACGGGCGGCTACCTGACCGGCGTGTACGCCACGACCAAGTGGGTCTTCGACCTGCACGACACCGACGTCTTCTGGTGCACTGCCGACATCGGCTGGGTCACCGGCCACTCCTACGTTGTCTACGGCCCGCTCGCCAACGGCGCCACGTCGGTCATGTACGAGGGCACGCCAGACACGCCCGACAAGGATCGGTTCTGGCGGATCATCGAGAAGCACGGCATCACCATCTGCTACACGGCGCCGACGGCCATTCGCACTTTCATGCGCTGGGGCGAACAGTATCCCGGCCGCTGCGACCTGTCGAGTCTCCGGCTCCTGGGCTCGGTCGGCGAGCCCATCAACCCCGAGGCCTGGGTCTGGTACTGGAAGGTGATAGGCGGCGGCCGCTGCCCCGTCGTGGACACGTGGTGGCAGACGGAGACCGGGCAGATCCTCATCACGCCGCTCCCAGGCTTGACCACTCTCAAGCCGGGCTCGGCGACCAAGCCCTTCCCGGGCATCATCGCCGAGGTGGTCAACGACAAAGGTGAGCCCGCCAAGGCGGGCTATCTCGTGCTGAAGAAGCCGTGGCCCGGCATGCTCCGCGGGATCTACCGCGACCCGCAGCGATTCCAGGCCCAGTACTGGAACCGCTACCCCGGCATCTACTTCACGGGCGACGGCGCCAAGGTCGACGACGAAGGGTACTTCTGGCTCCTCGGGCGCGTGGACGACGTGATGAACGTCTCGGGCCACCGGGTGTCCACCATGGAGGTCGAATCGGCGCTGGTCGACCACCCGAAGGTGGCGGAAGCCGCGGTGATCGGCCGGCCGCACGAAATCAAGGGGCAGGCCATCGCGGCCTTCGTCACCATCAAGGACGGCGCTCAGGGCACCAAGGAGCTGATGGAGGAGTTGAAGGGGCATGTGGCCAAGAAGATCGGCGCGCTGGCGCGGCCGGACGATCTCATCTTCGCCGCCGATCTGCCGAAGACGCGCAGCGGCAAGATCATGCGGCGGCTCCTGCGCGACATCGCCGAGGGCAAGGCGCTGGGCGACACCACCACGCTGGCCGACCCGGCCGTGGTGGCCAAGCTCAAGGACCAGTACGGCGAGGAGGAATAGGCCCGAGCCCCGTTACCAAGGTCCGCTGGTAGAACTACCAAGGCCTGGCGTCCGACGCGAGGGGACAGAGCTCATTTTTTCAGCTACTTAGCGGAGCCGGGAGATTGGCACTCCCCGTGCTCGGTACCCACAGGTTCTCGATGGCTGACGAGAGAGCACTTCAACAATAGAGGAGACCCAATGGCGGGAATCAGCATCTCGGGCAAGGAGCTCCGTCGTGTCGTGATCGCGGCATCGGTGGGCAACATCATCGAGTGGTACGATTTCTACATCTTCGGCAGCCTGGCAGCGATCCTCGCCGTCAAGTTCTTCGACAAGACCCACCCGGTGGCGGCCTTCCTCAGCACGGTGGCCATCTTCTCCGTCGGCTTCCTGATCAGGCCGCTGGGCGCCTTCGTGTTCGGCTGGCTCGGTGACAGGGTAGGCCGGAAATACACATTCATCGCCACGCTCAGCGGCATGGGAATCTCAACCGCGGT
>WNFO01003638.1_pt1 | contig 20372 bp, 20 predicted proteins | sample 5400251 | NCBI WGS metagenome assembly WNFO01 (sample SAMN13153354, study PRJNA577476) | soil metagenome | isolation source: 100 cm saprolite under Madrone tree | place: USA:California | collected 2016-06-14
CGGCCTCATCTCTACGGAAGTCGCCCCCTTCGGCGGCGTAAAGGAATCCGGCCTAGGCCGCGAAGGCTCCAAGTACGGCATCGACGAATTCGTCGAAATCAAATATATGTGCTTCGGGGGCATCACCGCCTAGCCCGTTGAGTTGATCGAGAGACGTGCCCCTAGATTGGCCTACTTAGTTTCAGAGACAAACCAATTTGACGGAATTGTGTAGGCCAGAACGTATCCGTACAGCCACGGAAGAAAAGCCAAGATTCTTGAACGAAGGGGTGAAGAAGGAAGCATTGTAGCTGACAGGGAATAGCCACAAAAGATGAAACCGCGAACGGCGCAAGACCGATACACCCACGACAGAGAGCAATTGAATCATCGCAAATGTGTTTGCGGGTATCTGTGGCGTAGTGCTGCTCCAGTAATAGTTCCTTACGGTCATATTCGTCAGTAGTGCTCACAATCCGGCAAGTATTAAGATGACCTACTCTAGCCTTGTCATAGGTTTGGACTTTTCGGCCAACGAGTGGCTGTGTGTTCTGCGGAGACGAAATGTGTAAGAAGCGAGCAGGGCTGATTTTCTTCCCGGAGCCCATGAAACCAAGAGCGGACTCGGCAGCCAGCTTACACACATGCCCGCACCCCGTCAGAGATATGAACGGAGAACTTATCCTCTGCTACTGTTGTTCTGTGGAGTGCGCAATAGATTTAGGCATTATCTCTGAACAGTTCGCCATTCGTGAAGGGCTAAAATGGTAGCCCGCACAAAGACCCAAGAGCTTACAGTCTCATTCCATCGGGAACTACAAGAAAACCCTTAACATCATCAAGGAGTTTACGAGTCCTTACGAAGTTGTCAAAAATTGCCGCAGCGTGCAGGTAAGCAGTCGGGTCATTCAGTTGGTGGCCTGTGACGTTCAACCAGAGCGCCTCGACGAACACGTGCTTGTTCTCTTCAATCGGCTCTCGCAACAAAGAATCATACGTAGTCAGCCTCAGAGCCGTCATCTCCCGCAGCGCATTGCCGTTGATTCTCAAGGGTTGTGCCAATTTCTTGAATCGCGCCAGAAAACAATCACGGATTAGCGCTAGAATACGGACCTTGACGCGTTCATCTTGGACGCCTGCCGCCACAGCCTTACAGGATGCGAACAACTCGGCCATTGCATATTCGAGCCTTGCCTTCGGGAAATCTGCAAAGCCCGAGGAGTGGAGGTCGACGACGACTTCCTCCGTCGATGGACACAAGGTTTGGGCGAGTTCGCGGAGTCTCGCTTCAAACCTACGCCTCTCGAAAAATGATCTCATTCACATGCGGCTACGCCATCCCCGCCAGTACGCCTCGCATATAAGCAAAGCTCTCGATAACCCCCGGCATCGGATCGTCCGCATGAATCTCATATTCCAGATCCACGAAGCCCTTGTACTTGATCGCGCCAAGCGCTTCAAAAATCTTCTTCACCGGCATGCTGCCCTCTCCCACGGCCACCTGGCTCTCTTTGCTCTGGAAATTCGTGAGGTCCTTCATGTGTACGTTATGCAGCCTCGCTCCCACCTCGTGGATTCCCTGAACCACCTCCGTGCCCGCACGAACCGTATGCCCCACATCGATGCAGCATCCCATCCGCGGATCCATGCCTTTCACAGCCTTCAACACATCCAGCGGCGAATGCCAAATCTTATCTTCCGGCCCGTGATTGTGGATCGCGAAGCGAATATCGTACTCCTTCACGAATTTCTCAATCCGCGGCAGCGTCTCAGGGGCCGGGTCGCCTGCGACAATCACGCCGATTCCCGCCCGCTTGCAGTATTCGAACTTGCTCCGGATATCCGCGTCTTCATCCTTCGGGAAATAAATGGTTCCCGCAGCGTGCAGCTTGATGCCCGCCGCGGCATAGTCCGCCAGCGCGCTCGCCTCTGCCTGCGGCTCCATCGGAAGATGATCTTTCGTGTCCTTGGCGTTCAACTCCAGCACGTTTAGCTGCTTCAGAAAACCGATCATCTGCGCCCGGCCGAAGTTGCGGAACGTGTAACTGGCCACGCCCAGCCGAATCGCCGATCCTTCGTCACCCGGTGGCCGTCCCCCAGCCGCCGCTGCGAATACGTTCTTCGAAGCAGCCAACGCCGCTGTCACCACCGCACCGGAGCGCACGAAATCCCGCCGCGAAAAAATGTTTTTTATTTGCGCCTCATCACTAGGCTGGCACAGCTGCCTCTTAGACATGCGGCGCCCACCCCTTTTCGTATTCGCGCCCCCACATCTTCATCGCTTCCGTGTCGCCCTGGATTCGCCCGTCCTTCGTATCGAGAACCAGTTCCCGGTTTACTTCCCACGCGATGTTCGAAAGCTGCAGCATCGTCACGGCGACGTTGCCCACGGAGATTGGCGCGTTCAGCTTCTCGCCTTTGCGGATTCCTGCGATGAAGTTCGCGAAGTGCCGATCCGTCATGGAATCGGCCCCGCGAAGGTCGGCGGACGACGTTGTGCTTCCCACTTTGAACTCGTTCGTCTTATTACCCTTGAGGTCGTAGATTTCGTAGCCATCGCGGTCCACAACCACCGTTCCGGTCGTCCCCAGGATGGCCGAGCCGCGGTCGCGCCCATACCATTTCATTCCCTGGCAGCACGTGCCTTCCCAGGTGAGCATCTTGTCGTCGTACACGAAGCTCGTCACCAGCGTGTCATAGAACTGCCAGTCGTCATGGAAGTGATATCGGCCGCCCGTCGCCGCGACCCGTTTCGGGTAGTCCACGTCCAGCGCCCAGCGGCACACATCCACTTCGTGCGTTCCATTGTTCAGCGTCTCGCCGGTCCCATAGTTTCTAAACCAGTGCCAGTTGTAAGGATGCACGTTGTCCCTGTAAGGACGGCGTGGCGCCGGTCCCTGCCACAAGTCCCAATCCAGTTGCGCTGGCACCGGCACTTCTTTGCCGGTCCCAATCGACTTCCTCACATTGCTGTACCACGCTTTCGCGAGGTATGGCCTGCCGATAATCCCCCCGTGAATCTTTTCGACGATCTCCATGGTGTGCGGTGAAGACCGCTGCTGCGTGCCCATCTGCACGAGCTTTCCATATTTCTGCTGCGCCTCCACCAGCATCGCTCCCTCTGCTGGATTGTGGCTGCAGGGCTTTTCCACATAGACGTGTTTGCCCGCCTGCAATCCGGCGATGGCCATCGGGGTATGCCAGTGGTCGGGAGTGGCTATCGTGATGGCGTCCACATCTTTTTGTTCGAGAATCGCGCGAAAGTCTTTCTCCGCCGTCGGCGCCTCGCCCATTTCGCGTTGTGTGGCGTCGGCGAACTTTTTCATAATGTTGCCGTCCACGTCGCAAACATGCGAGATGCGCGCCGCGCTCTTGTTCGCCTTCAGCGACGAAAGATGAGCGTATCCGCGCCCATTCAGCCCGATCACCGCAAAGTTCAGCCGGTCGTTCGCGCCAGCAATCCGCTCATAACTTTTCGCTGTCGTTCCAACTGCCAGTCCCGCCGTTCCCACTGCCAGTGCATCCAGAAACTCGCGTCGTGTAACCATCGTCATTCCTCACTTCTGGCGGCCCTTAGTGCTCCACCGCCACCCGACAGCATATCTCGCCAACATCCCGAATTTCCAGCCTTCCTCAACGGCCTCATTGAATTTCGGGGTGGCCCATGCTTTCGGTTTTTGAAGGCGTGGGGCTTTTGACGGGAACCCGGTGCATTACCAGAAATTGCATTCGCGGAAGTTGCTTAGCGTCGGCATTCTTGTTCTACGCTAGAAGTGTGTCTGCAGTTCGATTCCGAGTCTCCGTCTGGGGGTAAGAGCCGTGAGAAGGACCATAGTGGCCGTCGCGATCTTGCTGGTGGGTGTTGCCTTAGCCGTAGCGCAACAGAAAAGCATTGACGATGAAGGAGGGCGCGTTCTTGCGTTTGAAAACGCGTGGAATCATGCCCTGGAAGCCAAAGACGCGAAGGCTCTGGACATGATCCTTTCAAACACCTTTGTCTCCATCGATATCGACGGCAGCGTTTCGTCCAAAAGCGAATTCCTGGCGAGTATCAAGGCGCCTGACTATCAGCCGTCCCAGGCCGTGACCGAGCAAAGCAATGTGCAAGTGTACGGGAACGCGGCAGTAGTCGTCGGGACGTTTCGCGTGAAGGGCACCGAAAAAGGGAAGCCCTATGTCCACCGCGAACGTTTTGTGGACACTTGGATCAAAATGAATGGCACCTGGCAGTGCGTTGCTACCACCGGCACGCTGATCACCGCGAAATAGGCTGCGAACTCCTTTCCCCAGGGAGCTGAATGCAAGCCATGCGGTCGATTATTTGTTGATGTCGTCCTTTGCCTCAAGTCGTTTGAGCAATGGTTGCAGAAACGGCTTCGTTGCATCGGGCGCCCCGCTAATCGCCTGCGTCATTTCCTTTGCCGCCGTCGGGAAGTCACCTGAGTTCGACGAAATCCGCGCCAGCGCCAGGTGGCTGACCCAATGATTCGCATCCTTCTTCGGCACTTGGGGAAACAACTCGAACGCCCGCTTGGCGTTGCCCGATCGTTGTAGCCCTCGCGCGTAGGTGTACAGTTGAATCGCACTGGCTTTATCGAACGCCTTGGAAAGCGTCTTAGCGGATTCTTCTTTTCGTCCCATCGCATCGAGGATTCGCGATTTGGTCTCCAAATTCTCAAAGCGCTCTTCATTCTGGATCGAAGTGTCTTCCCACTTCAGCGCTTCTTCCAGGTTGTAATTGTTGTCCAGGCACCATTGCGCCGCCTCATCGAATCCCGCCCACGTGAATCCGCCAACGCTGCGCAATTCGTTCTTGATGTTCTTCAGCACAGCAGCCTTAACATCCACGGAAATGTGAAAGGGAACCGCAAGCTTTTCCCATCGCAAAGTCGCCGCCGTCGAATCTGGTTTGACGTCCTCGAACGTGTAAGTGAGCGCTTCGCGGAAATCCGCGGCCTGCGGCTTTGCCGTTACACGCAGCGCATCTTCCTTCTCGTCATAGCTGAAGCTGCCCCACGACGTCGAGTTTTTCGAGAAAATAATCGTCCACTGATCTTTGTCCGGAATGGTGTGCAGCCCGTACGTCCCCGCCGCAAGCGGTTTTCCTTCCACGGAAACGTCCTCGGAAAAAGTGATTGTCGTGTTCTCGTTCGCGCCTGCGCGCCACACTTTTCCATAAGGTACCGTCTTACCCCAAATCTCCCGCCCGCCGACTTCCGGCCGGTGATAAACGATTGTGATGTCCGTCAGGCCGATTCGCTGCGACACTGTTCCGCGCTGGCTCACGCGCGGGATATTCAGCTCTATCGGCTGGCTTCCATTCTTGAATTGCGCTGCGGTGCTCCCCGCCAGAGCGCCGGCTCCCATCAACAAGCCCAAAGCACACTTCCACACGTTGCGCATCATCACGCTTCTCCTCTCCAATTGGATCTCCCGGGTAAGTCAGCCGGCGCCGCGCCGGCCGTACACCCCAATACCGATAGACGCCGTTTCAGCAGTGGCGTAAGCAGAAAAACGCAAGGCAAGCAGCCCCGAGTACCTGAATTCAGAGTAAATTGTTAAGGATTTATCGCGAGGGATTCATAAGCCCAGCCAAGCGGATGCGCATCAAACCGTTTCCATGTAGGATATTTCTGCTATCGTCCAAATCGTGAGGTTGGAAAATTCATGAAATATTTGCTCATTCTGCTGGCGGGTATGGTGTGTTGCGCCGGATACGCGCTTGGACAGGAGCCGAATAATCCTCCTCCGACGTTTACCAAGGACGTGACGCCGATCTTGCAGAAGCATTGCCAAACCTGCCATCGCCCTGGCGAGGCAGCGCCTTTCTCCATGCTCACTTATGAGGAGACGCGACCGTGGGCTCTCATGATCAAGATGGTGGTCACCAAGAAAATTATGCCACCTTGGTTTGCCGACCCCCAATTCGGACATTTTTCAAACGAACGATCCTTGTCCGCGGATGAAATCCGAACCCTGGTGACGTGGGTGAACGGAGGCGCGCAGAAGGGCGCCGTGGAAAATATGCCGCCTCCGAAAAAGAGTTTTGTAGAGGGTTGGGGCATCTCCGCGCCTGACATTGTATTTCAACTGCCCAAGCCTTTTTCGGTGCCTGCTGCGGGAGTGATGGACTACCAGTACGTGATTGTCCCCACCGGTTTCAAGGAAGACAAGTGGGTGCAGATGCTCGAAGTTCGCCCAACCGACCGTGCCGTGGTTCACCATATCATTGCCTATCTCCGCGAGCCGGGATCGAATTACTTCAAGGACCAGAAGCCCGGAGTTTTCTTTATTGCGCCCCCTCCGAAGGTTGACGAGAAAACGGATTCGAGTGCACTGCCCAGCGACTTTCTTGTGGGCTACGCCCCAGGGCAGCCCGCCGAGATTCTGCATCCCGGCGAGGGGAAGCTGATCAAGGCCGGTTCCGACATCGTCTTTGAAGTTCATTACACGCCGAACGGAAAACCCACAACGGATCAGACCAGGCTCGGGCTTGTTTTTGCAGAGGCGCCCCCGAAAGAGCGTGTGCTGACGCTCTCCGCCTCCAACGGCACCTTCAAGATTCCCCCGCGTGATCCGGATTACAAGGTGGACGCCACGTTTGAAGTCCGCAAGGACGTGAAGCTCGTGAGTTTGCATCCGCACATGCACTCGCGCGGGAAAGCGTTTGAGTTCAGACTGGTATTTCCCGATGGCAAGAAAGAGACCATCCTCAGCGTGCCGGAATACAACTGGCATTGGCAGCTGTGGTACAACCTCGCGGAACCCATTGACCTTCCCCAAGGCACAAAAATTGAATGCACCGCTCATTTCGATAATTCGCCAAACAATCCCGAGAACCCGGACCCCACCAAAACTGTGATCTGGGGGCAACAGAGCTGGGATGAAATGATGGTTGGATTCTTCAACTTGAAATTTGACGCGACGATGCCTGCAAAAGAATTATCCGCGCCGGAAGGGGCTATTCACGTTCACTGATACGTCCAACGCCTTGCGAAACTCGCTCAATCACTTTTTGGCGCGCGCCCTGCTGCTCGCGTTTGCGGCATTTTTCATGAATGGCTTTCTTACTGCTCAAACCAAATCTCCAAACTTTCGCGTGATCGCCCTTGCGGAGCACGGTGGCATTCATAGGCCATTTGTAGACGCCGCCAAGGTCTGGCTGGCGAAATTAGCCAACGAGAACAACTTCACCGTGGACTACATTGAGGACACACAGAAAATCGACGACCAATTTCTTGCCAAATATGATCTCTTTATCCAGTTGAACTACCCTCCTTACAATTGGACAGACACGGCCAAGGCCGCCTTTATCAAGTACATCGAACAAGGCAAAGGTGGCTGGATCGGATTTCATCACGCCACCCTGCTGGGTGAATTCGATGGCTTCCCGATGTGGCCGTGGTTCCACGAGTTCATGGGGGGAATTCGCTTCAAGGATTACATCGCTACATTTGTTACTGGAACGGTCACGGTTGAGGACAAGAATCATCCGGCAATGAAAGACCCACCGACCTAAAGATGGGCGACCATCCGGTGATCTGGACCAACGAGCATTTGAAGGCCAGGAACATTTACATTTTCATGGGTCACCGTCCGGGGCATTTCGACAATAAGTCCTTCACGCAGATTTTTGCCAATTCCATTTTCTGGGCCGCCGGCTCCCGGTGGCAGGAAAAAGTGGACGACCACAGGTGAAAATGCTACGGACGGTATCACTCATTCTCTTTGCGGCATTCTGCAGCCAGTACCGGGCCCAGACGGTCGCTCAGCCGAAGAAGCACCTTTTGGTCCTCGGAGAAGAAAAGGGCTACCGGCACGAGGCCGTTTCCCACGCCATCGCTACGATCGAGCGTCTCGGCCGGGAATCGGGATTGTGGACTACGACAATCCGGACAGATACTGAAGCGCTGACGAAGAAAAAGCTTGAGTATAACGCCAAGAATCTCAACGATTTTGACGCCGTGCTCTTCTATACCGGCGGCGAACTGGAGATGAACGCCGAGCAGAAAGCTGCGCTTCTTTCGTTTGTCCGCGACGATGGAAAAGGTTTCATCGGTGTGCACAGCGCTACCATCACTTTCACGGAATGGCCGGAGTACGGCGAAATGATTGGCGGATACTTCGACGAACATCCCTGGGGCACCTTTGATGCGCCCATTCTCGTCGAAGATCCAGACTTCCCGGGCATGCAGCAATGGCCAAAGTCCTTCGTGCTGAAGGACGAGATTTACCAGATCAAGGATTTTTCTCGGGACGAAGTGCGTGTTCTGATGCGGCTCGATGCCACCAAACTGGACCTGAACAATCCGCGCGTTCACCGCAGGGATCTCGATTTTGCGGTGGCCTGGGCCAAAATGTACGGAAAAGGGCGCGTCTATTACTCCACGCTGGGCCATGTGGAACAGAACTGGGACGACCCCAGGATCCAGAAAATGTATGTGGAGGCCATCAAATGGGCCATGGGTCTCGCTCATGGCGATGTAACGCCACGGCCGGTTGCCGACCAATCCGGCAATACGGACCAAGATCGAATAACCGACGGCGCAGTACGGCGGCCCCAGGAATGTCATAGATAACTTCGCCGTAACGTCGTCAAGCAAAAGGCGCTCTTTCGAGGTACGGAAATGGAGGTTGAAAACGGATGTGGCGATTGATTTTTTCGTTACTGCTGGCTTTCGCGACGTGGGGGCAGACGACTCACCCAATTCTGGCAGTAGGTTCAACCGCGCCTGATTTTTCCCTGCCTGGCGTGGACGGAAAGATCCATCGTCTCGTCGATTACGTGGCCAGTCCGGTCCTGGTCGTGGTCTTCACCTGCAATCACTGCCCGATCGCCCAAATGTACGAGGAAAGAATCGAGCAGTTGGAGACGGACTACAGCGGCCGCGGAGTCGCCATTGTCGCCATTCAGCCCAACGACCCGAAAGCCATTCGAGTCGACGAATTGGACTCTTCCGACATCAGCGACAGCCTCGAGGAAATGAAGATTCGTGTCGAATACAAACATCTCCACTATCCGTACCTCTACGACGGGGAAACACAATCGGTCACGCGCGCCTACGGGCCGCAAGCCACTCCGCACGTCTTCATCTTCGATAAGGCTCGCAAACTGCGCTACGAGGGCCGCATCGACAACAGCTATCGCAAGGAAATGGTGAACACACAGGACGCCCGGAATGCAGTCGACGCGTTGCTGGCGAACCGGGAAGTTGCCGTGAAGCACACGGGCGTTTTCGGCTGCTCGACGAAGTGGCAGGAGAAAGCCGCGTCCCGCGCGGAAGCGCTCCGGAAGATCGAAGAGCAGCCCGTAAAACTGGAAATGGCCACGGCGGCCGACCTGAAGCGGTTGCGGGAAAATCCGTCAAAGCACATGGCACTCATCAGTTTTTGGGCAACCTGGTGCGGTTCCTGCATCGATGAGTTCTCCGATTTCGAGACTACCTACCAGATGTACAAGGACCGCGATCTGGAATTGGTCACGGTGTCCGCCAATATGCCGGACGAAAGGGCCAGCGTACTAAGGATGCTCGAGAAAAAGCATGCCACCAGCCGCAACCTGCTGTTTGCTTCAAACGACACGGCGGCACTGCAAGCGGCGTTTGACCCGGCATGGGAGTCGGCGGTTCCCTACACTGTTTTGCTCGATGGAGACGGCAGAGTTCTCTATAAAACTTTGGGCAGCGTGGATATCCTTGAATTGCGGCGGACAATTCTGGCCAACCTCCCCTCGGATTACATCGGCTTCAACCAATACTGGCAGGCTGGTTCCAGGCAAAAAGACCAGGCGAAGAGTGGCGGCCGATAAGATCGTGCGCGAGACTCGCGAAACACAATTTTCTTTCCTCGAGAATCAAGAGCCTGTCCTCGCTGTTCAGGAATTCACGGGAAATGGGAGCCCAAAGACTTACGCCCGGGACTTCCATCTCCAGCCGACGGCGCCCTCGGAGGCCCGATGAAGAGATATTTGCCATTGCTGCTCGCTGCGATTTCTTTTTCCATCCCATTGATGCCCGCGCCTTGCGCGGCGGACGAAATTCCGAAGACAGCATGGAGGAGGCCGTTGGGACAGCCCCTACCGAATCCCGGTGTCCGGAAAAACAAAACAGACATCGACGACGGCTATTGGCAAGGCGCTCCCGTCGGCGGATTCGGCGCTGGAACGTTTTCGCGGACCTACCGGGGCGACTTCGCTCGGTGGCACATCAAGAGCGGTGTGCACAAATACGCCCCGGTCTATGCGAACCAGTTTGCCATGTTCCAGCAGGTGGCAGGCGAGCCCGCAGGAACCGCGCGAGTGCTGATGACCGATCATCCCAAAAACGGCGAACTCTCAAGCTGGCAGTGGGACTATCCCGTCGGCGCAGGCGAATATGCAGCGCTGTTTCCCAAGTCCTGGTATGACTACAAGTGGGACAAATTTCCCGCACACGTTGTACTGGAACAGTTCTCCCCGGTTCTGCCTGACAACTACAAGGAGTCGAGCTATCCAGTAGCGGTCTATAGATGGCACGCAGAAAATCCGACGAATAAAGTAGTCACCGTTTCTGTTCTACTGTCCTGGACCAACATGGGCGGATGGTTTCGGAATTATCTGCGCGATTTTCAAGGGGCCCTCAATCAGGGAAATCAGAACCATTTCCGCCAAGAAGCTGTGGCCAATGCAACGACCATGAAAGGCGTCGTCTTTGATCGCAGCCGGGCCAATGGCGCGGAAAGCGAGTGGGATGGCGAATTTTCCATCGCGGCTATGGAATCACCCGGCGTGGAAGTCTCCTACCAGACCGAGTTTCTCGCCGATGGCGACGGCAAAGCCGTTTGGGCTCCCTTCTCCAAGGACGGCAAGCTTGCGGATAGTAATTCCTCGTGGGTCAGCGCCAGCGAGAAACTGGGCGGCGCGATTGCTGTCAAGTTCACTCTGGAACCCGGCGAGAAAAAAATCGTTCCCATGGTGATTGCGTGGGATTTCCCTATCGTGGAGTTTGGACAGGGCCGCAAGTGGAACCGAAAGTACACCGAATTTTACGGCACCAACGGCCGCGCTTCATGGGCTATTGCTCGCGATGGTTTGCTTCATGCAGGCGAATGGAGCGCTGCGGTGGATGCCTGGCAAAAGCCTTACATCGATGACGAAAGCAAGCCGGCTTGGTATCGAGGCATGCTTTTCAATGAGCTTTACGCCCTCACGGATGGCGGCACGTTTTGGGGACGCCAGGCGAACTCTGACCGCACTGCGCCTGCAACGTTCGCCCTGCTTGAGTGCTTCGACTATGCCTACTACGGAACGTTGGACGTGCGTTTCTATGCCTCCATGCCGCTTCTGAAATTCTGGCCCGCGATTGACAAGCAAGTCTTGCGTGAATTCGCACAAACCGTTCCACGCGAATGGCCGGAGCTGGGCCTGTGGGTTTGGAAAACGCAGCAGACAGGCGTGCCCGTCCTGCACAAGCGCAAGAAAACAGGAGCCGTGCCGCACGATCTGGGTGTTCCGGAAGGCGACCCGTTTGTCACCGTTAACGAACCCGGCTGGCAAGATACGAATGACTGGAAAGACCTGAACTCGAAATTCGTTCTCATGGTTTATCGCGACTACGTGTTCACCGGGAAAGAAGACAAGGCCTTTCTTCGTGAGATGTGGCCCGCTATGAAGGAGGCAATTACCTACCTGCGGCAGTTTGACCGCGGCGGCGGAATACCGGAAAACAGCGGATATCCGGATCAAACCTATGATTCCTGGGTTGTGAACGGCATCAGCGCTTATTGCGGTAGCCTTTGGCTCGCGGCCCTACGGGCAGCGGAAGAAAGCGCGCTTGCGCTCCGGGAAAGCGGCGCGGCGGCGGAGTATCACGGCATGTTTGTCAAAGCGCAGAAGACGTACATCGAGAAACTCTGGAACGGGCAATATTTCCGCTATGACATGGACAACCAATCCAAAGATGCGATTCAGGCGGACCAACTCGCCGGGCAGTGGTATGCCAGCATGACGGGTTTGGGCGATCTCGTGCCCAAAGAGATGCAAATGTCCGCGCTGAAGAAAATCTTTGCGAACAATGTGATGAAGTTTGGCAACGGCGAAATGGGCGCAGCGAACGGCATGGCCGCAGACGGCTCAGTTCTGCGTGGAAATGAGCAGGGGGAGGAAGTCTGGGTCGGAACGACATTTGGCCTGGCCGCACTCTTTCTGAGTGAAGGCATGAAAGACGAGGCATACAAAACTGCGTGGGGTGTGTATCACGTCATCTACGACACCAAGGGCTACTGGTTCCGCACGCCAGAAGCCTGGGACGACACGGGAAATTTCCGAGCGTCCATGTACATGCGCCCAGCCGCCGTTTGGGCCATGGAGATGACTAGTCCGGCTTTGCATTGAACACGCTTTACTCGCAACTGTGACCCCTCAGACCGCGCCCATCGTAGCTCCATAGCGCAGCCTTTTCGTGAACTATCATTTGGCAGGTACACTTTCCGCGCTCGGCGGCGAGTTCACATCTCTCAGCCTCCAAGACAGAATACAATGCCAGTGAACGAAAATATGGGGGACAGATCTTCGTGAAAGAAGAAGTGCCACGAATTTACTACATTGAAAGATTTTGCGAGAGCTTGAGTCCTTACCCAAATCTCACAAATCATATAAAATCAAGGCGTTAGTTCGTGCGGGCCCGTAGCTCAGCGGTTAGAGCAGCGGACTCATAAACCTAACCACCTTTCTGACGCGTTCTGAAAATTTCGGACTCTACTATATTCCTCAAGCTGTTACAACGCAGGGGACTTGAGCCGTCTATATCTGATGTGGCGGGTTCTGAACCAAAATCTACTACGAATTTACTACAGTGCTTTGTTCCTCTTCGGCCTGGAGTAATCTGAAGCCTCCGCCGCTTAATAAGGTATGACGCGCTCGGTCGAGTGACGAATCTGCAAAAAGTCATCGGCGGCACGTCCTATCCCATCGCTTATCAGTACAACTATGCGGGCGAGTTGAAGCAGACTACCTACCCGTCCGGCCGTATTGTTGCGCAGACCTTCGACCCCATCGGCCGCCTCAGCCAGCTTCAAGTAAACGGCGCAAACTATCTTTCAAGCCTCAGCTACAACGCCGCAGGCGAGGCTCTCGGTTTCACCTATGGCAATGGTGTGCAAGCCACGGTGAGCTACAATTCCCAAATGCAGCTAGCGTCCCTGGCCTACGCCAAATCCGGCTCAACGCTTTTCAGTCTTACTTACAACTACGGCAGCGGCAACAACGGCCAGATTCAGAGCATCACAGATAACGTGGACTCCACTCGTACAAACACCTTCACGTACGACCCATGGTCGCGGCTGAAAACCGCTTCGAACACCCAGTGGTCCATCTCGGAAACCTACGACCGCTACGGCAATCGCAACGCACAGACCGCGCCGGTCAATTTCAGCCAAGTGGCGAATCCCGTGACCAACCGACTGCCCTCGCCGTACGCATACGATGCTGCCGGCAACATGACCAACGACGGCTTGAACACGCTCGTGTATGATGCGGAAAGTCGCTCGATTTCCAGCGCCAATGGAGGCGCCAGCGGCGCGTACGTCTATGACGGCAACGGCTTACGGGTCACGCGCTGCCTTCCGAACTACACCAGTCCCACAACCACGACCGTGTATATCTTCTCCGGCTCCAAAGTGATCGCCGAGTACGACAACGGTGCCCCAGTAGCTTCGCCTTCACGAGAGTTCATTTACTCTGCTACGAAGCTTCTTGCCACCGTTTCTGGCGGAGCTACCACCTACCATCATCCCGACCATCTCTCCGTGCGCGTTTCTACTGATTCCGGCGGCAATATCGCCCGAACGTTCGGTCATTTTCCGTTCGGGGAAGTCTGGTATGAAACCGGCACGCCGTCCAAATGGAAATTCACCTCCTATGAGCGTGACTCCGAGTCTGGCAACGACTACGCCATGGCCCGTTTCTACGTCAACCCCGTCGCGCGTTTCTCCTCCCCCGACCCTCGGGCCGGCTCCGTTGCCGATCCGCAGTCGCTGAACCGTTATGTCTACGCACTAAACGCACCAACGAGTCTAACCGATACCACTGGATTGTCACCAACAGGCGGACCAGCTTGCCTGCTCGACGAAAATGGTAACTGCCAAGGCGGCGGAGGTGGAGGTTCGTGCACGATCGACGGATTTGCTGCGGACTGCGGCTTGGTTTCCGGCCTTCTCCAGGCCGACGCAGCTGCGCAGTGCCAGAACAACCTATGTTCGGGAGTCAACGGAAATGGGCAATTCGTGCAGTATGTCTGTGGATCCGGCGGCGCCTGTGGATATTTGAGCCTTGAGCAAATGAGCGGGGGCATAAACGAAATTAACGGGATGCTGTTAACCAACGCTCAGTTCAACCAGTACATTCTTCAAAATTTTGCCGACTCGATTGAGTCACAAAAGGACGAAGCCGCCACCAAGCTAGCCGAGCTTATGGGGATCTCTTATACCGACGCGTATGCCTTACTAGACACAGGTGATGGATTTTTGAAGGGTGGGAATTGGAACTTCCAGATAGATCCCGACTCATACAATCAGCTAGTTGGGACACCTCAGGACCCTGGGCTTTGTCCAGGGGGCAGATGTCCCGATGGCCTGCATTTCACCGGAGATACTTATGTGCATCTTGACACCGCGAACCCATTTGGGAGCGTGGGCGGTTTCGTTGAGCACACTCTTGTTGATGTTCTCGGGGGCAATACTGTTTGGTGGGTCATTCCGCGCCACTGATTCCGGCGGGGACCCTGAAGGCAGCGAGCAAGGCGATGCTACATGGCGTATTGATTTATCTAAGCTGGCAGTCCAAACCGAAGCGGACTTGGCTTACTTTGGTATTTCGTTCTCCGGAGATGAGACTCTAGTCGTGGGCGCTGCGCGGCCGGTACGTAGGGCAGAAGGGCCCGTGCCACGGGACCTCCGTGCCTTCGTCGTCGACGCGCACACAGGGCGCATTCTCGGGACCCGCGTGTGGCCCAACGTTCTGGCGTCGCGGCTCGCACTTGTCGCAACCCAGAATGGAAATTTCGCAGTCCGAGACGGTTGGGAACTGGCCGCGTATTCGGCGCAGCTCGAGGAACTCAAGCGGATCCCCCTGCCGGAAGCGCGTCAAAAGATATTCGAGGAATGGAAGGTATTTGCTACGCCCGAGGGATCACTCATTGTGACTGCACACGTTATAGGGCCTAAAATCAGCATTCAATGGCTACAGCCCGAAACTCTCGCCGTCCAGCGTTCGTGGGAACTCGCCGAAGAAATCCCTCGAGCGAAAGTATTTCCTCACTTATCTCCCTCCAGCCATGGGGTAGCCGTTAGCTGGAACGGGCCGACCGGGTGCGATGTGTCAGTGCAGGATGCTCCAACTTCATGGCATGCGGTCCTCCACGACAAACGGCCATGCAGTGGTGGAGTACAGTATTTGAACGATGAGACACTGTTCGTTTCCTTGAAGGGGGAATTCCAATTACTCAGTATGGAGGGGAAGCTCCTCCGGCGTGAAGTTCTGCAGAATGGGGAACGCGCCCTTCACAGTGTCAGCATTTCAGCCGAAGGGGGGCGTTTTGCCGTTCCCATTTCCAAATTCGAGGGCGGGGTCGACCTCCTGGACATCGCCCCTCACGAGGTGCTGGAAAGAATTGAGATTCGCGATTCACAAACCGGTCAGCCTCTTCACACCATCAAAGGGAAACTGAAGAACGTGTCTGGATTTGCCCTCTCCCCTGAAGGTCTCCGCTTGACCTTGCTACGCGGCAAGATTGTCGAACTACTTCAGCTTCCGCCCTAGGCGTGGAAATGACATGCCGCGCCCTCGGGCTGAAAGCTGAGGCGGTAACATTATGTCCGCATGGCAACGCCCTCGTAGATAGCTGATTATGCAACTGCGTCGGCTCAGGACTGAGTACTTGTTTGCGTTTCACGGCCAGTGGATCACCCTTAACGCTTCTGACATGCCCCCCGACTCCGCGCGCGGAATCACAGGACACTCGACCTGCAACTCGGCGAGCAAACTCCCTTGGTGCTGAACTGCCCCCTAACTCCGCGCACGGGGTCATACGGCTCCGCACGTGCGCGCGTGACGGGCTTCACCGAAAACCGCCCGGATCGTGTGCCGCAATGGCCCTTGGGATGCTTTGCGTCACGTGACGCATGTGCGGTCCGTGGTTGTTGTAGCTCTTCTTTCAACTGCAAATCACAGGCATGCGTCACGCGCGTGCGCACGTGAGCAAGACCTGGAAGATTCACCCCGAGCAGTAGTCCCGCACGTGCGTTCCCTCCGTCCTGGCTACTGATGTCTAGACGCTGTAAACTCTCGTGCGCGTTCATTGCCCTAGGGAGACTCGCCCTCGTGACGGGAATTCGGAGATTGTTTTTGCCCCACGTGGGTATGCGAGGCTCGGTTAAGCACCTATTTCAGGAGTTTCAGAATTCCCTGTGGGACCGACGGGAAAAGTACCAGGACGACGTTCCAGAGGAATTTCTGACGGGTAAGCCTGAGTCACAACGAGAAGCTCTGTGCGAGCTCCTGTCGGAAGAAAGCTGCGCGGAGTGGCTCGGGTTCAATGATCTTGCTCGCCCCGATACCAGGTCACCTCTGAGGCGTCTTGCCGGTTTCGTCCGGGAACCCGACTGGACACCTACGGAAAACATACACAAGTTGCGCATGTATCGGCCGCCGCCTTTATCGATTGCTTGCGTCCGAACGTCCTTGACTGGCAAACACCCCACATTCCTGACATGGAATGGGTTCTCGAATTCATCGAGATTTTCACTCGGCCCGGGACTTCAGTCGAAGACCAAACCAGCCTGATCGATGATATTTCACGTCGCCGCATCCCGCTGGAGAAAATCGTTCAGGTCGAGCGTGGCCCACGCTTACAACTTTCGCTCGATGATCTACGATACGTCTGGGATACCAGCGGACTTTCCTACGAGGAGCGAGCCCTCGCATGGGATAATCGCACTCCAATCTGCACGTAAGTCATGTCATCCATGACGCAGCGAGCCATCCAATAAGCGCCGTCTCCGAACACGACCGGGGACTTGCTTGCACCGATGTTGTCCATCCCGGGACAAACCTTGACGGGCTTGCCGTAGATGTACGCTTCCGGTCCCTGCCATTGGACAAGAGGAACTCGCTGCTTGCTCACGATTTTGCGCGAGATAAGCGCGGGTCGCGTCATTCATGAACCACGCCGCCTTCGGACTGTTCCTGTATGGCCTCGACAAGTGGGGGATTAAGATCGATGCGTCAGTCCCGTGAGCAGCCACGGGCAGAACAAGGGGGCCAGAAAACGACTCAGAGACCTAACTACTAGTATTCCCAATCCACAACAATATTGAAAGTGAAAGGTAAAGGAAAAAGTAGAAAAACGGACCGTGTGTGGCGCGTTTAGATGCGAATCAAGATGAAATCGGAAATTTCGGTAAACCACCGATTTCCCGGGTGCAACCCCGCTTCACCTGTATTTCCCGTACTCCATCCCAAAAACCCCTCTTGAACCGCCTAATTGGCACCTAGCGGTGTTCCAATAACCTGTTAAAACGATCCTAAACGTGACTTTCCCTGTGCTAAAGTGCGCCCGTATGGTCGAACGCGAGATGCAAGAGCTAATTTGGGAACACCCAGAGAGATTTTTCAATGAGCCTCTTAAACAATTTGCTTGGGAAGCTTCCTCTGCCGAGGTTGGTCGTGCCGACCTTGTATTCGAGGACCGACACGGAAGGCTTCTAATTATCGAAGTGAAGCGGGGGAAATTACCTAGGGGCGCGATTGACCAGCTGCACGACTACTTCGGAATGATGAAACAAAAATATCCAGACAGGGCTGTGGAAATGATGGTGGTAGCCTGGGTCATACCCTCTGAGCGAAAGCTGGCCTGCGAGCATTACGATATCGAGTGCCGGGAATTTAGTGAACGATTCTTTCGGCAAATCGCGGCGGAGTACGGCTATCTGTTTGTGTCAGAGTCGCAACCATCTGACAAAATGCCACAAAGAAGCAACTCTTCTTACGGCGTGGACCGTACCACACCAGCGTCCGAAGTGATAGACAAAGCCGGAATGAGGGAAGAGAAGGCAGTCCGCGACCAGGCAGAGATATCGGATAAATTAAGACAAGACGAAACTCAAAAAGTCGCGGCTTCACCGGAGCCTTTGGCGATGGAAAGAGCAGTAAGGGACACTCTACCTAGCGCCCAAGAGGTTCTACCACCCGGTCTACCCATGGCGCTTGCCGTCCTCCAACTGTTAGCGAATGATTTGGAACGTTCACCTAAAGAAATTCAGGAGCGCTTAAAAATTCAGTTTCACTTTGCTCCATCGGAACTTATACAGAAGCATGAAAGCGGCACGACGGTATTTCACAACAACGTCGCATTGGCGTTAGCGAATCTGCAAGGTGCACCCCATAGGGGCCCCAAAGCCATCGAAAAGGTCAAGAAGCATAAAGAGGATGTTTATAGAATCACAGAATATGGGAAATCCCTTCTCAAGCGGAACCCTTCAGACTTGACCATCAGAGACCTCTAGGTCTTTTCAAACGGGCGACAAAGACATGAGCGTCCACTTTCCAGAACTGAGACGAACCCAGCAAAAAGGAAGCAAGCCGCGCTGCCACCTACTTACCTATGGGACGAGACAAGAGGTCGCTCGACGGTTGAGCTCGCTCATTGAGCCCTGGGGAGAAGTACTCGCTGAAGGCTCATGGTGGATGCCGAATGGGTTTGCCGACTGTGAGGAGGCGCAGTTACACACGTCAGAAAAGATTATTCCAGACTTACAGGAACGCAACGCGTTGCTGAATTGGTGGCTCGCCGTACCGGGAGCAACAAGGACAACTACCCCCAATTGGGATATTGCGAGCACGTGCCTCATCCACGGAAGGCCGGGGATTCTTCTTATAGAAGCAAAAGCGCATGCTGCCGAGTTGCGAAATGAAGAACGAGGGAAACCATTGGGCGGCGAGGACGGTAGAGGAGTCTCGATTGATAGCCGTCGAAATCACATCAGGATTGGCTGCTGTATCCAGGAGGCCGGGCTCTCACTCTCAGAGGAGACTCGCTTGCCATGGGTCCTCTCGAGAGACTGGTGCTATCAGATGTCCAATAGATTCGCGTGGGCGTGGAAGCTCGCCGAACTTGGCAAACCAATCATTCTGATTTACCTCGGCTTTCTGGCTTGTGAGGAGATGCAAGACGGAACAGGCCAAAACCTGATTGCTAAGAACGATGACTGGGAACGGATGGTTGAGGCTCACAGTCGACCTCTATTCCCTCGTGGCCTCGATGAAAGCAGGAAAGTGAACTCACCGAGCTAAGTCCCGATTAACGCGGAATCGAACAGGTGCAGACTGTATCTGTCGTTCGCTACATCAGGGCGGATGAAATGAACCGACGAATGATGAGTGCAACCGCGGTCATAGGTTTCATCTTGACTCTGGGAGTTTCAAGGATACTTGCTTGCAGTTGGGCTATCGGCTATTTCCATCAGGTCACAAGTTTGAGAGGGACAGTAGTTGGAAGCAAATTCCCGGTCCTGCACTCATTCCGTTGGTTCAGGCAATCCGTCGAGCGGCCTCAAGCCAAGCTGATACTTTATGACTACTGTTGGCCGTGCGATGTATGGAGTCTTGCTCCCGTCAGAACCGTTCTCACTGACAATCATGGAAAATTTGATTTCGGCATTTTAAAGCCGAGTCATTACTATCTCAGAATCGATGACGAAAAAAGTTCACTTTCAGACTGGTTTGAAGTCGAAGTGAAGCGACCGCCAAACCCGAAAGAATCGGAAACCATCGACATCTCTCCCGTGTCCCCGGACTGCACGGGAGGACATGAGTTCACCGTAAGAGCGAATTGAATCTCTCCCTTTTGCTAAGTCCTGGTTAACGCGGAATCGTCCATTTGAAGTTCTAGAACTTGAACTTTTCCGGTTTGGCGACAAACCAGGACCTAGGATGGGATGCGATACCGTTTGGCCTACTGGAGTACGGGATCTTCGGCAGTGGCGGCGCGGTTTTCAGTGGTGAACCGGAGCACGCCGGATTCGTCAATAAAGAAGCTGTGCTTGGTCTTGCCGTAATGTTGCGGGCGGGCCGTGATGCCGTATCGAACTATACGGCCGTGGGAATCTTGAGGGGCAGCCGTTAAAGTGTAAACGTAGCTGCTTTTCATGCCGCTGGCGAGGACTGAGTCGATCAGAGGATCGTCCGATCCTGGTCCCAATTCTGCAAGCGAAGAGGCGAACCCTCTGTCCGGGTGAGTTCGAGCGTATTCGACCTGCGCCACGTTGATGGTGCGGAGCGCGCCTATCGAGGAAGCCTCATCGGGGGCTCGCAATCGATAAAGCAAAAGGTTTGGGAGAATTATTGCGACTGCCGCAATACC